>Ga0208769_1001359_pt1 | contig 10849 bp, 19 predicted proteins | sample AntAceMetag02UKC_FD_184768 | JGI IMG/M metagenome (GOLD analysis project Ga0208769, IMG submission 184768) | Saline lake microbial communities from Ace Lake, Antarctica- Antarctic Ace Lake Metagenome 02UKC (SPAdes) (version 2) | ecosystem: Environmental > Aquatic > Non-marine Saline and Alkaline... | reverse complement strand
CCACGACGGGTTCATCATCGCCGTTATCTTCTCCCTCAACGGATTTCTCATCGTCTTGGGTTTCGTCTACTTGTACTTCTTGGATTTCCTGCTCATCCGAGTCTAATTGTACTTCTTGGATTTCTTCGCCCTCAGAATCTGGGAAGGCGTCCATCGTGTCAATGCCACCCTCGAATGCATAATCCTGTTCTTCAGTCTGTACGCTCATTGGTTCTCCTAATAATAGCTATCGCCATCCCGCCAACCATGTGCACCGTCCCAACGCTTTCGATCATTGTTCGACCGGAATGCGGGTCTGACAAAATGCGGTTTACGCTTATCGGCCACGTATTCCACAGATCCCCTGACTCCGTTTTCCTTATCGAACTTGTCGAATTCGCCGACCATGCTTTTCGGGAAGCACCTAGCTACTGAACCCTCGCCTTCACCCGCGTTACCACCACCCATCAGCCACGGGTCTGCTGAACTGTTTCTACCATCTCTATGTGTTGCCCCAAAATCATACGGTGCTGTACCGCCGCAATCACAACAAACTGTCTTTGGGCGGTCGTCCATAGGGAACTGCTCGTCAAGAACCTTCTTACACCATGGACAAGTAAATGAATAAATAGGCATAATTTACCCCGCAAGGTTCGCTGGCTGAATGTAAGCGTGATCTACCAAAATCCCCGCAAGTGTGTCGTCCTGTGCGTCGAGTATAACACCCGCTTCAATGTAGTTTACATCTGCGGGGTCCCACCCAGTGCCACCAAGGTACGCCTGCCCGATATTCTGGTAGCAGTAGTTCCATCCGGCAATCATCGTGGTATCTGCGAATCGCCACTCCAGATAATTCGTGGTGGACTCGCCGAGACGGATATAAGCATTTGCGATGTCGGTAGTAGCCGAGACGTAGACCGACCAAACAATCCGATCTGTGGGGAGAATCATATTCTCGGTCAGGTTCAGTGCGGTGTCAAAAGTCTTGTACGCACCAGCGTAAGTCGAGTTCGCGCTGTCGTTTGTCTTAGCAAACGAAATGCAGTTGGTTCCTTGGAACTGCTGAGTGGATTTAGCCAGAGTTGTCACATCTGCGTTGGCAACCGTGAAATCTCCCACTGTCTCGAAAAACTCCAAATCAAAATTACTGAACATGGTTCTCTCCTAAAACAATTTTGTGATTGCCGCACCAATGCTGCCGCCGCCTGCACTGGCAACAGCAAGCCCGATTATCGTCTTGACTATACCTTTTTGTTCTTTCTTCAATTCGGTCACATCATCCACAGTGCCGTTCACGCGAGTCTCAACACGAACCAACCTCTCAATGACATCAGTGTGTTTTTCTTCCATCCCATCGCGGATTGTGTCAAACTGCCCCACGAACCACTTCATGTCATCTTTGTCCATGCTCATAACCCACCCCCTTGATTTGCCGTCGCTGCTTGAGATTTCGCCATCGCTGCGTTCGCGTCCATAAATGCGTTATCGGTTCCCTGCGGTGTCGTGCCAGGGCGTGATTCGCGCACGTTCACAGTCTCGCTTTTCTGTGCCATGCGTGGGGGGGCGTCAACCATCTCATTCCGCATCTGACTCTGTGCGCGGGGGTCCATCGCCTTGAAGAGAATATCAAACGGTACATCCCACTGCTTGCAGAGGTAACGGGCTGTTTCTACTGCGTTCGGCATCCACCCGTCCTGCTGTAGCATTTCTGCCGACTGCATCACAAATCCCTGCCAGAGTTGGATCACCATTTGTGCTTTTTCGTCTGGGGTTCTTCGTTGCATCGAGTAGGGGGCAATCGTAAAGTTATAGTCCAGGTAATTACCTTCCCGTTCTTCTGCGGTGAAATCCCAAGGCACATGCACACCAGTACCAGGAATCTCGGCTTTCCCACCGTAGTTACGGATGTCCTCAGTCCACACCCACCAAGCGTGTTTCTTGAGAATATCAGACACACAGTTCTGGAGGCGTGTCTGCAGGAACCGAATCAGTGAACTCGCGGTATCGTGGATCAGCTTGTCGCCACGGAACGTCTCTGCGGATGGGCCTAGCCCACCAAGAGAACTCAAGTTACCGCCCTCGGTGTCGTGCACCTGCATTGTATAGGTGAGCATGTTGTTTAACTGTGGATTGGCTGTGCCGGTAGTCATTTGCTTCATACGTTCGATAGAGCCATTCGGCACGTAGGCAATCATCTGGTCATTCGCCTGCTGAATGACTTCACCAGCTTTTTTCATGCCATCTTCGATCAGGATTAAATCTTTGGCATTCTTAGTCTGTTCCCGGACTTTTCTCATGGTCTGGTTAATGAACAGGTGTAGTTCAAACAACGACATCCCTGGAGGGGGGCCGATAGGTGAGCCACTAAACGGGTAGAGGTTCAATATATCATAAGGACCGCCATCGGGTCCGGGCCACTCAAACATCCCTATGGGTTGGGTTTCGCCAGCGGGGATTTGGATGATGACGTTTTCGTTGGGGAGATACCAGTCCCATACCCACACGCTGTCATAGACTTTATGCTCTTGTGCGCGGTCGTGGCCCGAAGACATGTCCTCGCCTCGGTTTTCCAGATCGCGGTAGCTTGAAATCCCTGCTCCGGTTGGCTCTCCGCGTTTGGCTTTTTTCAACTGTTCCTTGACCCACCCGCGAGGCCGCAGGTATCTATCTCCGATTAGCTTGCACTTCTCCGGGTTACTCGCGCTCATATCCATAACGCAATTATCGAAATCAATCGCATCCGTAAAGCACATTCCTGGGTCTATATAGTTGCCTTCTTCCTCGACGACTTCGGGAGCGCCAGCCGCGAGTCCAGTCTTAAATACACCCGGAGCAAAGAACGAGTCAAAAGTACCTTGAGCAAGCGCAACGCCAATTCTACATTCATCTAAATGTTTGTTGTTTGCGTGCTCGAAGGACCATGCAAAGTTCCTCAGCTCCGGGAATTCGGTATCTACAGAGAGACGCGGACTTCCGGTTGCCATGTTCTGCAACCAGATTCGTACTGCGTCCTGCTGTTTATTGATAATGACTTGTTTTGGCGCACCATTCTCAGAGAGCAGGTGGGTTTGGTATTCCGCAAGCATCCTCTTTCTACTTACCCGCGCTTTCTCCATCAACCTTCTGTTGTAGGTTACGAGTTCGTGGAGATGCCCGATTTGCTTTTCCGAGGCAATGTTCTTATCGATCATGTACTCTGCTTGGCCGTAATCCACTTGCAGCGGTCTACCGCGCATCTTTTCGTACCATCCGCGCAGCGATCCAAGTATTCCATCGTAGCTTTTCTCTACCATGAGTAAACTTCCTCTTTTTCACGTTTTGCTTGTTCGTCGTATTCTGCCCACCGTGCGCCGAAGCTCCCAACCGGGAATACATTAAGTCGAGGCACTGGCTCCGGGCGTTCTCTCATTGCCTGTAAGAGTATGACCTCACTGGTAGTTATATCGCCGTGCTGCTGGCCTGTTTCACTTTTGTCTTCTGTGGTTGTGGCTAAAATATGCACTACCCCGCCACGTCCGTCATATCTGAACTGTTGCGCTTGGTCATAAGCCTCTACGCACCGGGTCACATACGTCCCCCTGAACAGAGCATCTTTATAATCCACAAACATCTTGTATTTGATGCCTTGATTAGAAGGAACTCCGGGCTTATTCGACCTGTGGGCCTTCCTCTCGTTAGATGATTTGTAGTAGTACACGTCTGCGTCTGGGCGGAACTCCATGAATTTCGCACCAAATGCAACTCCAGGTCCGCCGCCGTCCCATGCGGCGTATGGCACTCCTTTGTGGGTGGAGAACCAGTCATATACCGCTACCGTTAATCGAGCTAAGTCCTCTGGTGTTATACCGTTAGAGCGGAATTCGAATACCTTTTCTCTGATGGTATCATCCCCGACTGAGATAACTGAATCTGATTTACCGCCACCACCGGACCCCATGTCGATACCCATTGAGTAAGTAGTGTCCTGCGGGACAAGCCCTTGCGGGGAAGGCTGAAACCATAGTTTGCATTTGTCCCGTCTCATATCTCTGTCTGAGAAGGACTGTTTTTGTCCATTCTCCTGCGGGGGCAGGAAATCTTCCAACTGCCCTACTTGGATCGGGTCGCGGACGTTCTTGATTTTCGCGGCCAGCAGTTTATCAACCGGGTGGAAGAATGGTGATCCAGTGCCGAGATAGGAAATCTGGACCTCTTGCTGTATGTTATAGATGGAATCAGAGGCGTCTACTTCACCGTCGAACCAGGGGCTTCTCAGAAACTCAAAAGGAGTTCCAGGGTCAGCGTGAGTTTGTTCGATCCTGAAGTTGTAATCGGGGTTTTCCTCATGCCACTTCTTGTCGATGACTCTGATTTTACCATTCTTGGACTCGTACAGCCCTGCGGCCAGATCTGGGTTGATCGACCAATGGAATGTAAACCAGTCGTTGCTTAAGTTCTGTTTGGCTTGCCAGAACGATCCTTCCGCACCATTGGGGGTTGAAACACGTATCTGGCATTTTGTGGTAGGCTGTAGGGATTTGGTGATCTCGGACCCGAACTCGGCAAACGCTTCTTCGTCTCTCATCACCGCGCTGTTACCACCACCTCTACCGGCATTCTTGCTAGAAGCCTCACCACGGATAGAGGTTCTGCGTCTTCGGTTGAATACCATCATTGAGGGTCTGCCTGCCGCGTGGTCGTGTTGAGCGCCACGTACTGAGAGACAGGGGGGCAACCGCTCCTCGTTGAAGTCTAATTTTGGGAAGAGGGCGTCTTCATCGTCTTTTCCGTCAACCCGCTCTTCTTTACTGGATATGCACCGGAAGTGTCTGTTGCGGTCAAACCGCCAAAACCAGTCAAACGAGTAGAGGACTGTCCACGAGATGCCCATCCTCCGAGACTTATCAATCCCGACATCCCATCTTCGGTACCAGTTCTTCATCTTCTGAGACTGTCTGATATTGAACACAATCAGCAGAAGTAGTACCTCTTGGTAGTCGTAGGGGATAAAAGCTCGGACTGGTTCTTCTTTGCGGGTGTCCAGTGTCCAACAGAACGTACCCACATAGAACCGTATATCGTGCATACACGACTTGATGATGAGATCAGAGTAGTGCGGGTACTTGATTAGTTGTTCGTTAATCCACGCTCGCCACAGCAGATTCTCGTCATAGTCCTTCGGCACATCCGAGTACACCAGCAAGTTCTTCTTGGATGAGTTTTCTAACTCCTCCACTGAACTTTGAAAAGCGTTGCCGGATAGCCTCAGGCAGTTCTGCTGCATCAAGCGCTCGATTGTGTTCATCAGCATCGACTTGTTCTTTCGACGACATACGAGCTACAATGGCGATTAACTTATCGCCCGATTTCCAATCAATCGTTTCCTGCAAAATAGAGAACGCTCCCATTGAGGGAGCGTTCTTTCGTCTGATCTTGGGGTTGTGTAAATTGGCTAACGCCCATTCGTAGTCACCCGCTGCTATCTTTGCGCCTTTGGACAGAGCCTCTGGTGAGAACGGGGTTCTGTCTTTTCGCTTCTTCTCAGGTTCTTTCTTCGGTCTGCCTGCCGGTATGTCTAACAGTTCACCAAGAGGCATCTCACCGTCATAGTTAATCTTCTCGTATCTCTCAGGCATCAACGTCCTCAGAACTCTTGTCGTTGTCACGGGCCTTCAGCAGTCCAACCCCACCAACAATCATAGCGATACCCGTCATAATGGCTGCATAGACCACCTTAGGGTCTGCTACGGTATCAGGGCTGTCGTCCAGGTACGCTACCAACGGTTTACCCAACGCTACCAGCATAGCACCAACACCACTCAGGATCATGCCAATTCCGCAACCAGTCGTCTTCCAAGAACTCTTCATAGTTTCTCCTGTGTAAGAATACACTGTGCGAATACACACACATAGAACCATACACTCTAACTAAACTAAATGCAAGAACTATTTTCTTTTTTGAGACAGTTTATTGAGACAGGTATGTGTGATTATACACAGGTTGGGGTGGGATTACTGCGTTTCTGGCTCTACACCGTCCTCTTCGCACATACGGAGGTAGGTGTCGATTACGCTGTGAAACGCAGGCTCGACCTCGTTGACCGCGAGTACCTCGAAAAGCAGGGCGTCAGGAATGCTGGGAACAAACCCAACGAGAATATCGCCTTCGCGGTTGATCTCAGCGGTGTACCCCCTATACGTGACAGATCCACCGTTGGGGCCGTAAGAAAGATTGACTATTCCGCCCGTCATTCTCTGCTCCTGTCAACCACGAGTGGATAATCAATAAAGCACCCACCATCTTCCTTAGCCAGATCAAACAAAGAATCGTCACGATCATATATGCCGCACTCGGATTCACCCGACCTTACAGAAGCAACGAATACGTCAACCCACCCAGGGAGATGGTCCTCAAGAAGTTCTTCTGTGAATACATTCCCATTAGGAGCGATGGTTCCAATCGCGGCGAAACACTTGTAGTCCTTAACTGTTCCGAACAATAAGTCCATGTAGATAATGAGGTCAAACTTATCTGGGTGAAGGTCCGGAATAATGCTGCAATTACGTATGTCTGGGCGGATTAGGGTGGCTTTTTTTCGCAGCTCTTCAATGTAGGGTCTAATCCAGTACTGAGTTCTCTCTTTACCCATTCTTTGCTCCTTATTGATATGTACCACGACTGAGTATGTCTTATTCTTGCTCCTTTAGCTTGTCAATCTTATGCGCTAGTGCGAACAATATACTGCCTTCACCAGCAGCAAGCTCCCGGTATTCCTTGGTTTCTGGGTACTTCTCTGCTAGGGTCGCCATGGTTTTTTGCGCTTGTGCTACGTAGAACAGACCGATGATTGAGTCCACCACTTCGTCCGTCACGGCACTTTCCTCCACGATGAGTAAAACTATTGCACTACGGGCGCTGTAGAGCCGCTTATGATACAGGCGAGGGCAGACAGCAACCAGTAGTTCTGTAGAGCAGCACTCGCGCCGCGTACTTTCGCTATATCCACCGTTCTCGGCGCAGGTAGGTGCCTAACTCTCACCCGCCTATTTATCCGCTTTCTCTGGATTCTGTGCATTAGCTCTCCAGTTCTTCCTGTAAACGCCGGCCGTTCTCTTCAATGTAGCTGGCCACAGCACCGGCCGCTATTTGGATTTTGACAGTCAAGTAGTCGTTTAGCTTGTGCAGGCCCGAGCATTCTGACAAAGCAATCTCAGAATATGCAGACGGAACGATGCCAGCAGAGTACACAACGTAAACGTTCAGGAATAGCTTATCTCCACATAGATGACCCGACGCTAATTCGGCGTCCTCTTCTTGCAGCGGTTTGTTGTATGGATCTGTGACTTTGGCAAGCGGGTGAACTCCTATCCGTTCCGTGAGAACCTTGTTCGCTATCCGCGCTGCATCGATCTCTCTGAGAGCGATACGAATCAGGCTAATCGTATCGTCAATCTTTATGATCTCCATTGCTTATTCCCCTGAATTTAACCCCGTAATACTAGAGGGCGCGTTCTATCTCGATTCTGTCGCGGAGTCCCTGTAAGAACACCGGGTTGCTCAACGAATCACCCCAGATATGACGTTCACCCCAGGCGAGTTTATGCAACTGCCCATCCAGCATCTCGTTGAGCAACTTCTCTGTAAACGGCTCGTACTTCTCCGTGCCAAACCCTCCACCAAAAAACCCGCGAACCAGGAGATCCCGCATCTCCACAAGAATGGCCCCAACAGCGGCGTATGTTTCCCTCATTCCCCGACTGTCAGAAGAAAGGCGGTCAAGGCTGAAATCAGTGAGTATCCTTATCATGGCATCCTCCTCAAAACATCGTACACGGTAAACCCGTCAATGTCAAGCGTATTTATGCGTAGGGGACAGAAATACCACACACTACCAGAGGCCTAAGTACCTTTAATACCGAAGGGTGCCGGGGGGGTCGGGGTTCGACTTCTGGCCTACCCCCCCTCCCTCTTGTTTGTTCATGCATGCTCTCATGCTCTCAAGGTGTTGGCCTGCTTGACCTTGTGTGGTGCTGTGTGCTGGCCTGCTTGACCATGCTCCAGGGGGATATCCTGTTACCTACCGTTCGCTGCAATAATGAGACACCCTTAATGAGACACCTATGTATGGGCCGTGGCCTATGACCTTGGTGATTGTGCGCTCCTGTGCATCGAATCTCTACGCAGTGGCACTTTGGTGTCGTTTCGGTGTCGTTTCGGTGTCGTTTCGGTTTACTTGTTCTGCTGGCGGAAGATATTGCCGTTTGTTGGCTTTCATAGATTGCCTGTGTGCGATAGTTGTCTCTTGTCTAGTGCGATGGTGTCAGGGTGAATCGGTGTCTATCTCTCTATTGAGTGCTTTAGTCCTTTGATCCTTTTTTCGGGGTCGCTGGGTTCATGCCTGTATTAGGTGATCCGTTGATTCTCTAGCCGTAGATCGGGAGCGAAGTGTAGCGCATCCAGAATCTTCTTGCTGCCATGCATGTGGTACTCAGGGCTGAAACACTCGACCCAGTCCCGGGTCGAACTTTCCTCCAGAAAGGCCCACTCGCCGTTCAGCATGGCGTCGATCCAGGGAACCGCCACAAGTGGGTAGGCATTGGTGGCGTGGGTGTAGATGCCCCCGGGTGTTAGCCCCAGGTCCTGCTGGATGGCGCGTTGGCGCATCATCATCGCGCGGAGCATGTAGGTGATGACCACGCCGAAATTTTCGCCCATGGACATGGCCCGTCGGCCAGCGCGGATTGGCCTTTCATCGTATCGCGTTTTGCCGTAGATCGTTAGTCTCTATCTCTTTTTGGGCTATTCCGATTCTATTCAATCGTTGTTTGACTTCCGCTATACCATGCCTTTTTCTCTAGTCGTAAGATACTGCCACCGCAACCGTTTGTGAGTTTATCTACTTTATTCCTGAAATACTTCTTGACAATTGCCGATGATAGGCTATAGTAGATGTAACGAAGTCACTGGAGTTTAACCCGTAACGGGAGAAAAGAATGAACATCGACCAACTGGTAGACCGAGACATTCAAGACATCCTAGACGGTTCCGATGGATTCCCTTGCGCGTTCTGCATAACCGATAAGAAGCATTGCCCAAAAGCGAAAAGCCGCGTGGGGATCTGCCCGGTGTACGACCTCACCAGAACAGCGTCCGAATATCTGGAAATCCACAACCAGTAACATACACCGTGGAGCTGAAAGAGGAGGAAAGAAAGATGTCTACGCTTAATGTACGGGTCGGATCGGTTGCTGGTAGTGACACGGAAAACGCTAGGGTTATAGGCAAGAAGTCGAGAGGATGGGCATTGACTCAAGTCAAGGGGCAAGATTTGCAAATTACGCACATGGCAAGCGGACTGGCACTCCCTCGCCCGCTTGCTTGGAAAAATCAGTATGTGAAGGATTTATTCAAGAAATTGCCGAACGTTACCGGGAAGACATTGGAGCAAGTTGTTGACATGCGCCCGGAACTGTCGAAGCTGGCAAGGGAAGTAGTCGGCTTGCCTTGGTAAAACCCTGAAAGCAGGGCTTTTCGGAGCCTTGCCTTTTGTGTTTTACTCTCTTTGAAAGGAGAAATCATGACGATTCACGAGTACAGGAATGCCAGGCGGGATGCAGCAAGGGATATCATGGCCGAAGAGTTGCGCACGAAGAGAATGGCGATTATGGGGCTGTTGAATACTCCCCTGGTCATTCTGCCCGACAATTATCAGTCGGAAGCAAATAAGGCTCTCGATGCAATTCTTGGGTAAATTTACTTGTTGCTGAAATGGAAAGGTAAAATAATGATTAGCGACGTTTTGAGCGATGCGGCGATTGACATTAAAGAATATCTCGAAGAATTACCGGACGTTTACGAAACTGTCAAACCGGAGATATTGGAAGTCCTGAAAGCAATGGAAAAGATGCGGATTACGTTAGATGCACCGCCTTGCATGACGACATGGCCTGCCAATTTTGGCGAGTGGAGAAAAAACCATGGTGAAAATTGACAAGAACGTCTACGCGGCATTGCTGAAATTCACGGCGCGCAAGGATACGCGCTATTCTTTAGGCGGCATTCAGGTTGAACGGGTTGACGGCATTCTCTCTTGAAAGGGGAAAACAAGTGATTAGCCTATATGAACAGTACAGACCGAAGGAATGGAGTGAGATTATCGGAAAGGAGATGATCGACATAAACGAAATGCAATAGTCCCAAGGTTCTAGGGGGTTCATCCGAAAGCCCCCTGCCAGCGGGATTGTCCGCATACGAAAAGGGGAATACATGAAAACCGTTACTGTGATAACTGGTGAAGACAAACTGCGAGAAGAAAAAACGTATGGCGTGTATGGAGACTTCGCCGTCAACAGGAAAAGCTACGGGGACGGAAGTGAAGGATTAACATTTGTGGTTACTTGTATTCCTCTGATGAAATCCGCTGGTCGTGATCTCAACTTGACAAGGGCGCGTACTCTGGCTAAGAAATTCCATGCGGAAGCAGATCGTGGAGTCTTAGACGATGGAGACCCGGACGAAATCAGCGATATGCTCCATCCTATCTATAAAGATTTTCTTGGAATGGCATATTCCCCGCGCCAAACAATTCAAAGCCGCAATCCAGAAAGCAAAGGGGAAAACAAGTGATTAGCCTATATGAACAGTACCGACCGAAGGAATGGCAACACGTTATCGGACAAGATCGAGCTATTAAAAAGGTGAAGGCAATAGGGAAACGTGGTCTAGCTGGCAAGGCGTTCTGGATCACTGGCAAAAGCGGTACGGGCAAGAGTACAATCGCCTATCTTATCGCGCAAGAGGTGGCAAGCGGGTTTGGTATTGTGGAAACTACAGGGCGAGAGGTAACAGTCAATTTCCTGCGTGACTGGTTGTCTAGCTGTCAGTATGTAC
>Ga0208769_1001358_pt1 | contig 10863 bp, 16 predicted proteins | sample AntAceMetag02UKC_FD_184768 | JGI IMG/M metagenome (GOLD analysis project Ga0208769, IMG submission 184768) | Saline lake microbial communities from Ace Lake, Antarctica- Antarctic Ace Lake Metagenome 02UKC (SPAdes) (version 2) | ecosystem: Environmental > Aquatic > Non-marine Saline and Alkaline... | reverse complement strand
TTCTTCCATATCCCGACCACTTAGTTCCCGAATTGTATGGGGATGATCCTGACCTTCTTTGTCCGTCAAAACAATAGCCCGTTGTTGTTGACGCAAATCAAACGTGATAACCTCTTGTGTGCCTGCCATGTTGATTTGTCCTTTCCTACTGTTGCCACAGTGTCAAATAGAATAATACTGATAGTGTTGATCTTCGTTTGCTATCCATTCCCTTGTCCAAAACTCCAGCCAGACGTTGCATACCACTCAGGAAATAGGTTTTGTCTTCAACCAGAACTAAGCGATTTGCAACCATCGCCATAGTGGATGTAACGGAGGTTAGCTTTTCCCATGCTTCTGGATCTGTCCTGCCCCTTACGTCAATACGAACACCATACCGTTGGTATTCTTGTCCACTCATAGCCTTACCTTGCATATCCCCTGGGCTGTCATACAAAGCTGCTGCCGAATCTTCGACACCTGAAGCATCAGGTAAAAAATCCGTGTACAAAGGCCATAGACCATCCCCAGGTCTGACAAACAAACCTAGATCAATCATGTACGTAGCCAACACTACTGCTGGAGATCGTACGGTATTAGTCAAGGGACACATCAAGATCACCAGCGGCAAATCGGGCTGTATCCCCATCGTCAATTGTCTTTGACTGAGTCAGTGTCCCATAAGCCAGCATGTTCCCAACCGTCTCAGCATCGAACAAGGCAAAGTGAGTAATTGTACCCCACGCACCTGAAGCCTCGGTAAACTCAATGGCATTGGCGTTGTCCAGGGCACCGCTAGAGGCTGCGTTCCAATCTCCCGCAGCTGTACTCTTTCTTACATATGCATTTCCAACAGGTTCGGCGAGACCTCCGCCAGAATCAACCGGATTTGCCGTCGATAAACCAACATAAATCGTTGGCGGTGTATACGCGCCCTTGCCAAACAAATGGTCAAGGATTTCGTCTTCCCAAAAATCTGCAAAACTACCCATTGTCAGGTTCTCCTTATAAATGTGTTTGTGTACTTACAGTTAATTCCAAACTGAACTCGCTAACCTAGAGACGGAGCAACCTCAGCAAGATCGCCATCCTGATTGGACACCTCGATCATTACAGTAGCTGTAGGCGGTTGGCCTTCTACAATTTCTCCTGGCTGGAACTTGTCGATCCAACCCCAGAAGTCCCACGTCTGTTCATCCGGGAATGTCAATGTGATCAGCTGATTTGTATTGATCATCGCCAGAATCCCAGTAAGGAAAGCGGGGTCATAGTGACAAGTGAGTTGTGATCCTGTAAGCGTTTTCAGTTCCTTCGGCTGCTGAGTTCTCCACGCTGTGTTCTTCATGTTTGTTGTGTCGTTAGGACCCCCACCATCAACACCTGGAGGAGTTACAGCCATTTCTTCAAAATACAATGCTACACCACTAGCGGCCTCCGCAAAACTCATAGTAGTCGGAAAGCCCTCAGTCAAAATACTCATAATCGTTCCCTTTCAATTCTACAGTTCCGAATACGACATCAAATAGTTCGTCACCAAATGTTCTCTGCTTTGTGTATCTCTTCCCAATGGAACAACCGTTGTTGTCCTGCCAATATTTTGTATGAGAAACACCCTCACCCCTACGGACACACCCGCACTTGCTATTATTTTCAAGACATCGATCACAGACGCAATTTTCTCAGAGGCTATAGTTTTTGAAACCGCCCGAATGCGTAGCTGTAATCCATGCCTTTCAAACTGTGTGAATCGCATACCCCTTGAATCAACAACTCCTGTTGTGTCGTACAAACAGGCAGCTGAATCTGGTAGCACATCCAAATCTGGAAGGTTTCTCGTAAACAATGGCCAATCTAAACTGCTGGTAGGTTTTGTAAATAGCCCCTGTCCAATCAAGTACTCCGCCAAAACATTCGACGGACGAATGGTCCCTGCCTGAATTGTGACTTTCCCAAGAACTCGTAAATTGCCCAAAAGGGTGGCGATAGCTTGAGTTGAGCCTTGTAGTACCACAAAGCCGTCTGTTAGGCTTGCGGACAGGTCCGTATTAGCCCCTATCTCCCCCCCTAATCCCCTAACGCAACTTACCGCACCCGAAAGCCCGCTCGTTGCCCCGATATCGCCTGAGAAGCCCCAGGTAAGTTTTAAGGCCCCTAGCAATTCGGATACACCCTCAATCGATCCAGCAACTGTAACAACAGATCCTCGTGTCAGAGAACCTGACAGGTTAGATTGGACTGTTATGGCTCCTGCCAATTTTGAAATGCGTCTAAAAAATCCCAGTAATTCAGATTGGGCTTGTGCACTTCCTGCAACACTACGAATCCGAAGGATCTGCCCCGTTATATCGGAAGAGCCATCAATTGATCCTCCCAACCCCCAAGTCACATGTACTGTTCCAGACATACTTGATAAAGCTGCAATGGAACCCGCGAGTGTAACTGAACCCTCAATACTCAAATCACCTATCACATCAGATTGGGCTTCGATATATCCAACAATCTTCCTAAGCACATGAAGTGTTCCAGATATACTGGATAACGCGGCAATAGAGCCAACAAGTTCAGTTGTACCCTCAATACTCAAATCACCCGACACATCTGATTGGCTTGCAACGCTTCCAACAATCTTCCTAAGAACATGAAGTGAAGCCGAAGCGATCGACTGCGCAGCTACGGTTCCAGAAAGAATGCAACTTCTTTTGATACTACCTACTACTAACGATTGTACGGATACATCACCCACTATCTTACGGAGACACGAGAGTCCAGTAGTAGCTAGACTCGATTGGGCTTCTATGCCACCAATGATTCCCCTGCTACGTTTGATATTCCCTACTAATACAGATTGGCTTGCAACACTTCCGACAATACCCTTAGTTACACAAAGTTTGCCACTTACAACCGCTTTTGAAGAAACTTGGGAACTGATCGTTTTGGTTGTTGATAACGCTCCAAATACCCCTGCCTCACTTATAACTGATCCTGACAATTCCTGCACAACTGACAAACTACCGGATACTGAAGACACTGCACTAATACTTCCAGCAATTTCGTGCTCAACACCCCCAGAGACAGCAACAGCCGCAATAACTAACCGAGAAGAAACTTTTTGATAGACTTGCCAAGGATCATCACACAAGCTTTCAAACTCAGCCGCAACCAAAGCACGATTAAACATAAGTGCATGGTAGACGGGAGAATTCCCACGCCCACAATTCCAAGTACTGATCGTGCTATCTGTTTTCGGCGCGCTAGAAAAGTCTCTCTCTAAATCAAACCCACCGTCTTTCCAAAAGGACATTTTTGACGAGCTACGATTCCAATTCAACATGCAAACAGCCGGATCAGCAAACTTGGTAAGCGTCAGATCATTCCAGTTACTTCCGCTTCCGTTGTGGTAGATTTTGAAGTATGCAGATGAGCTGTATCGCTGCCAAGCAATTGTACTATCATTAAGATTGAAGAGAGTTAGCCAATCTCCATCCCATGTAAAACCGGCATGCCAAATTAACAGAGCATAGCCGTCATAGAAATTATTATGCCAACTATGGAACACAGAGTCTGTTGGAGTACAAATACCTCCACCGAAGTACGCTGAGCTTCCAATGATGTTATGTTTTGTCTCATCTCCCCGAGTAGCTAGGTTAGGTTGAACTCGCCCAGGCGTTGTCATTGGAAGGGCAAGCTGCAATCCCTTGGTAATGGGATTCTCCCAATCAATGCCGACAATATCCGGCTTTTGGATTACCCGAGAGACAAGGTTCATTAGGAAACAACCTTTTCATTCACAACAGCCGACACACGAATGGTATTGGAAGCAGCGCTTGATATAGCATAGATCTTGACACCCACACCCACCTTGAGACGAACAGTTGCGGTGGCAATGTCACCTGAGACCACATTGTAAGTATCAAGCTGAGCAAGAAAGTCGCCATCGGTTTCATCGTGCGGGTAGTCGTCTGTTGTGTCATCGTCGGCATCACCCGCAGAAACCAACGCATAGAGATCCACAGTATCGCCATCTGCGGCTGTTCCCTGGTTATCAGCCTTCACTGTAACCAAAGCATCAACGGTACCCCCGCTGAGTGCCATTAAGTCAGAAGTGGCAGAAGGGGCTCCTGTCGTTAGATCCTTATAATTTGCAGACGACCATACTATCTGAAGTTCGTTATTCGCCACAGCCATGCTATGTTCTCCTTATGCACCTGCCAAAATTCGCAAAATGTCCAAACGGTTTTCCCTCGCTGGTAGCTCCAAGTACTTTGCTATCTTGCCCGTAGCATGCGCAGCGTTCAAATTCTCATGGACGTACACGGCATAATTCGCTGTATAGCCAACCACCACATCCGTATCAAATCCAAAGCCACTAAGTACTCGTGTGAAAGCCGAGTTCCTCAAAACACCGAATTCAACAGGGACAACCCGTTGACTCTTCCCCTGCAAAAACAAACCGGCTTTGACAAACCTGCGTGTCATTTGCAATGCAATAGTTGTCTTAGCTGCAAAAAGGTTCTTCACTACACTTCTCGCACCTGTTATATGCATGAGCCTAGCCATTACAAATACGCCACATAAATGATTTCATCTGCACTTACTGTGGGAGTCCCATCAATCCTATGTATCTGGTAAGCTCCGCTGTTCCGGAACGGTTCCGATTCATAAGAAACGTCAGCAAGTACTCCCAACATCAGAACACCCCCTACAACAGTATCATCAACCATCACTTGTGATTTGCTTATAACCTCTTCCCCAACAGCGTTAGTGACCTTTTCGATAGTGTCATCCCATCTGCACGACAATTCGACCGGAGTACTAAACTGAGGTTGCCCTGCATCATCGTAAGACTGACCCCCTGACTCTTCCCCAGCTGGAGCCCAGTACACGCAAGTCTGTCTTTTGAACGTTGCCCCTAACGACATACTATCCACCCCCTGCTGTTGATTGCAAAAGTTTGAACAACCCAATAACAATTGTACCACCCCCAACCCCACTACCTATCCCAACTCCTATCGCAACCCATGTAAAACGAGCCAAACGTTTACCATATGGACAAGTGGCAACATGCAATTCTAGAATCCTTGCGGTGGTCACATCTGCTACCTTAGTGGCCGTATTTTCCACAAGTTCTGTCACCCATTCCTTTTCGATATCAGTCAGAGCCACAAGCTTTCCCTTACGTGGTAGTGTCACCATTTTCGTATCCAAGCCAGCTTAGGCCTGCGGTTAGCTGTCTGTACTTCCCGTCGTTAGCAACCTTCAAACCTCCCGCAATGTCCATCGACATTGCTTGTTGCCCGTACAACGTTGCCTCCAGACCTTTGCCCGTCTGACCTCTTTTAGTCTGAGATGCATTCTTTGTGCCTTCCATCTTTCCTCTGGGAAATGACACACAGCAATAGTGAGCCGCCAGCCAACGTTCAATCAGTTCTAAACGTGCGGCTGTATAGTAATCTGCACCTGTTGCTGTTGTTGCTGCTGCACAACAGTCAGTTACCATTACATTAGCGATCTCAATATGAGAATCGATAGACTTTGCCGGAACAAAGTCCAGTAATGCAATAACCGCTATAGAATCGGTCCGGGCCATTAGTCAGATCCTTCCTGGTGTTCCTTCCTGTCGGCAACGACTTGATCGAACTCCGATACAGCCTGCCGAACTTGTGTGCGAGCCTGTTGTATTTCTTCGTCTGTAATTGCGTCACCATCCAGAACACGCTGAGCGAGTTTGGCTATCTCACTCGCCACACCTACACCTTCAGCGACAAGCCGAAGGATGAGTAATACATCTTGAGTGTCTTCGCGGTCGAACCCCATAATCAAATCCCCTTGGCCTGCTGTTCGTATGCGAAAAGTCGGTCCAACACAGCGTTGAACAACGTCGTATACGAAACGGGATTTTCACCCCGCATAATAGCGGCTTCCCAATCCGCAAGCACTTGTTCCCCCTGATGGACAAGAGTACTAATTTGCTCCACCTCCTCGGCGTTGAATTCATTGGCCTTAACAGCCACAGTAAGCATTCGTACGGTCCCGGCAAATACCTTGTTACCAGCCACAAGATTCGCCCTTGCATCTGTCGTGATACATCCTGGAAGGGCAACCATGATACTGATACTAAGGCACACAAGCAAAGATAGAGCAGAACCTGAAACAAAACCTCCCGATGCATTTGGGGGTTTCTTTTCAACCCCTTGCTTCAAATCCAAACCAAAGATCGATGCGATTGTTTTGAGTAGTACGGACACATCGGCCATTGCCTTATCATCCTTCGGTGTCGGCGTCAGTGCAACAATGACCCTGGCAAGTGCATACAGCATCCCCACAATCGTTGCTAACTGGCCAACGTTTTCTTGTAACCATTCCATAGTTATCTGCCCTTCCAAAAACGGTCGAAATCAATCGTCGGAAACACCGCCAGATCACTACAAGAAGTGACATTGAAAATATGTCTGCCTGGAAACTTCTCTTCCAGATCCTTCTTGCACCTGGCAAAAGGAGCTAACATATTGCGATAGATACTAGGGGATGCTTTATCAATAATATGGTTGTGATAGTTGGGCCGTCCATCTTCATCCAAATGCATATCGAAACCCAAAAGATAAATACACTGAGCCCCGAGTAACAAAGCAAGATTTATGGCAACTGCTCCCGTGCTGTTGTTATATCCCAAGCCGTCTGTGTGAAATCCTATAGGATACTTCTTCATCAGCTTTAACCAAGGTTCTGTTCTCGTATAAAGACGAGTTTGATTTGTAACTACCGGATTGGGAAAAGCTTCCAAACCTTTGTGCACTTCATCTTGATTGAAAAAGCCGAAATCCGCAAACACTACATAGTCACAAACCTCTGGGCCTTCTCTAAATGCTTGATTACAACCGACAACACGTTCAGACCTCAACGGAGTGAAATCCCAACTACGTAAGGAAGAGCCACCCCCTAATATAAAGCAGTCCTTTCCTTTCCATACAGGTTTTGGTACCCACATCCGCATCGGCCTTAGTCCTCATCCTCATTGTGATTGCTGGCACTTACGCATAGACCAAAACTCAGTTGGATCTAACCAAGGAATAACATCAGACGGCAAAGCACTACAATCCGTCACATTAAAGATCTCAACACGAGAAAACTTCGCTTTCCAATCGTGCACAATCCTTCCAAATCCTTTAGTGAATCCTTTGTAAATATCGGAGGTAGTTGCCTCTGGCCTAATGTTATCCTTGTGCCAATTAGCTCTGTCATCTACTCGTTGCATATCAAAGCCCAACAAATAGATTCGACGAACTCCCAACAATAAAGCCAGATTGATAGCTGCTGCTCCCGTATTGCCATTCCAACCGATACCATCTGAATGTAATCCCGTACCATACCGCTTAACCGTCCACAGCCAGGAGACTTTAGCTCTTTTCAAACCTGACACATTAGTAAAGATTGGATTGGAGAATCGAGACAACTTGTCTTCATGATGTTTGTACCACCGCATATCCCCGAAGAAACAAATCTTGCATACCTTTTCGCCGCGCGTATAGGCATCGTTACATCCAATCGTGTGCTCATCATTCAACAGTGTCCAATCAAACTTCATCTTTTGTAGACTATACCCACCACCGATGATAAACACATCATCCCCAAGCCACGCAGTTTCTATCGGCCAAACAGGCATAAGTTACTCTACCAATCCGTCCAGATAGTTTTCCAGTGTTACAATCTTCTTCACAACCTTCACAACCTTGCCATCTTTCTTAACGGCAAACCGTTGTGTTTTGGTGCCGTACAATACAACAACACCAGCTATCTGTGCTTGGGGATAATCCTCCGTCACATCAAGAACAGAACGGGAAGGGATTGATTTCTCTTTCCTCTTCCCGTTCCGCGAAGCGGAGACCAACTTGCTACCAGGAATTGCAGGGCCCATTGACCTACCTGCTGATTTGCTTACTACCAATTCAAACTTGTTGCGCACAAGCTTCCGCAAGTCAACGTCACTTTCTACCACATCACCAGGGTGATACGTCTTATCCCCATCGATATGAATGCCAACCTTATTGCCCTGATCATCCTGCATCTTCAATTTGAACAACATGTAAATCGCCTTTCCAAACGAAGTTGTCACTTTTCACTACAGCCCAATTCAGACCATTGATCAAACTAACTACGCACCTACATACATATGGCAGATGCCACAGTTCCCATCGTAGTCACTGCGAATCTGGGGCACGCGAATACCCATAATGCGCCAGTTGAGAACCTGACCACCCTGCTCTTCCCATTGAACCGTAGTCCAGTCCATACCCACAACTTCACGGACTGTTTCCGTTTCCATTTGAACGATCAGAACATCCCAACCTGTCAGATTATCAAGCTCCCCAATGTCTTGAATCTGAGCATGCTTGAGAATACGCTCACGTGTGGTAATGGTAGTTGTCTGTCCAGCCGTCGTGGACACATAGTCGTTTTCCAAATACCTTGACCATGCCGGAGCCAGATAGACCATATACGGACCATACTTCTTGACATTAACCAATGCTTGAATGGCCGTCAAGAGTTCATCCAACAGCGTAGTCCCTGTCCAAGTGAGGCCCGACGGTGCCGTGAGACTGGAAGTAACACGCGACGTGAAATCAGTATAGCCATAAATCTTGGCATTGGCGACATACTGATATTCATCATAGTCGCTATTGCCGATGAGCATTTTCTCAGCCAGTTCCGCACAAGCATAAGCCTGATCCTCTGCGGAAGCCAAATCCAGCGGCAATCCACCTCTCCGGGATACAGCCAATTCACGTGCTCCAAAACCCCAATCAGCCCAAATACACGGCAGGGGCAGCAAGACCGTATCATTGACGGGTCGATCCTTGGGCCCTGTTTGCATGGGGTCCATTGCAAGATTTGCCGTCCCGATACGACTGGCTCGCTGAGTCATGAGTGCCTGGACCGCAAATCCGTTGGGAATGTTGCGAACGAGACCTGCCTGCTCCAAATCCCCAACAGCCTTCAACCGCTTGCGCATAGCACGTGTTACCGTCTGGTCGATTTCCAACCACACCTCATGCGGCAGCGTTGCCGTATTGTGTGGCACACGATGGGCTACTCGTTTGCCTGTGTTCTTGTTGAACAGTTCCACATAGCACTTACCGTCATGCTGAAATGGCCGCAGGATTCCAGGATCACCCTCAGCTTCCATAAGCTTCAAAAGGCTGGGGCCGTCCAATCCCCCGATTTGTGCATTGAGAGTTGTACGCTTCATTTTACTTCCTTTCATTCAATATCGTCTGTCGTATTTTGTTTTGATGTAGTCTATCTATGACAGCTGTCTACAACGCAACCATTCGCACAAGCACATTCAAAGCTGAAGCCCCACTACTGAGATCCTCATCCTCCAACGCTTGAGCCACAGCCTTTGTGTCCAAATCTCCGCTGTCTGCCGCACTGATAAACAATCCGGCAGCATTCCGCGTGAGCATTTCACCATGCGTGATATCCTGTCCATCAGCCACCAAACCGTGAAACTCCTCACCAGGTCGGAACTGCATTGCACGAACCGGATATTCAACAACGTAAACATCGCTGACCGTCTTGCCTTGAAGTGCATCCTCAATGGCTACAAACAACGGGCCCTTACCACCCTCCGTTGAAAAGAGTGCATAATCATTGTCACTATCGATTTCCAATGCCATGCCAGGATAAATCCCAGCCTCAGCGGCATTACGCTCGTGGTAAACCACTCCGCCAAAGTTTTTGACGGGAATCATCTGCTTGCTAAGTGCCATTATCTTATCTCCTATTTACTCACATTTGTTTTTGTTTTTGGTGCTCACACAACACCCAGCAAACCTACGCCGTTTTCGCTGACGACTCCTTGTTGAACGTTACAGGCAGCCCCAACGATGGCACGTTTGATGTATCATCATTCGTTACGGGGTCGCCCTGTCCTTCATAGTTGAAACGAGGCCGCAGCACAGCTGGCACGTCGTCTTCACTGGATGGGGTTTCCGTCTCGGCCATATTCGCAAGATTTTGTAGCATTTCAACATCCTGCTCTTTGAGCCATTCCGGAGCGAATGTACTCTTTTTGTTCGCCGTGATGATGGCAACCAGCCGATCCTTTTCTTTCTCCTCGTTACAAACGAGTGTCTCCCATCGCTTGCGAAAATTCGTAGGCATGGAATTCAGATACTCCTCATCCGTTTGCAATTCAGCTTTCGGCGTCTCCTTGCCATCCGCCACTTTGCTGGGATCGGCCACCTCATTTTTGATCTTCGGTGCGGCCGAAACCTCAGGCTTGACTTCTACCTCCTTGTTTTCCACAGGCACCAACTTCCCCAACTGCTCGTCCTTCAATCCATTGAGAAACTCTCGATCGTCCTCCACCCACTTGGTTGCAGCATTAGCGATGAGACCATCAATTGTTTTGTTTCTGTCCATAATGTACCCTTTCGTGCCTTGAACATTAGTTTGTTTGTTTTTATCGGCATTCGATACTACCGGATATGTTATCTTTCGCTCCACTTCCTCTGGCAATCCCTCCAACCTAACATCATCTCCATCTACCTTGTAATCCCGCCGGAACAATCTACTGCCCGACTCTGTAGAGTAAATGAAGTATGTGCCATAAACGTCTTCCACCCAATTGTACTCACCATCTATAAAGATGGCTACATTCAAGGCTGCTCGCAAATCGTTAGCCGACTGCTCATTCTCAAATTGTTTCAACCAAGAAGGAGGGACATGAATTTTCTCATTGGCTTGATTGCGATACAAACCAGCACCATCTTCAATGGAGCAGGCACCGACTTGATCCGGCAAAACGGCCAGGTGATCAGGACCAAAATTGCTCAAGGTCCCTGAAAACTCTTTCTTTTTCCATTTGCCTGGAGTCTCATCACT
>Ga0208769_1001357_pt1 | contig 10863 bp, 12 predicted proteins | sample AntAceMetag02UKC_FD_184768 | JGI IMG/M metagenome (GOLD analysis project Ga0208769, IMG submission 184768) | Saline lake microbial communities from Ace Lake, Antarctica- Antarctic Ace Lake Metagenome 02UKC (SPAdes) (version 2) | ecosystem: Environmental > Aquatic > Non-marine Saline and Alkaline... | reverse complement strand
ACAGTTTGCAAATCTATATATATGTATTTAGCTGCTTACAAGCTATTTATAACTGTTTTCAACTTTGTGCCTTGGATTGCAATACTGATAATCAAATAAGTGGTGGATAAAGACGATGGAGTCCATATTAATAGTAATTTCAATGGAACTCTTTGTAAAATGTCATTAACTTTCCGCATAATGAAAGTGAAAGCAACACATTTAGTTCTTATGATTGTCTAAAAATAATAATACAAAAACCATTTGGAAAAGTATAATTTATTTTATATATTTACAGATTGAGAAGATGAAAAATAATAGGAAGAAACGATAAAATAGAATGAAAAGAGTAATAGTATTTACAACGCCGACATGTTCATATTGTAGAACTTTGAAGGGTTATTTGAAGAAAAATAGAATAAGATTTAAAGAAGTTGATGTATCTAAGGATATGAAAGCTGCTATGGATATGAAGAGGAAAAGCGGACAACAGGGCGTTCCGCAAACTTGGATAGATAATAGGCCAATAGTTGGATTTGATAGGCCAACAATAGATAGAATGTTAAATTTAAAATAAAGGAGAAAATCATGAAAATAAAACCTCTAGACGACCGTGTATTAATAGAGATTATTCCGGAAAAAAACAAAACCCAAAGCGGGATTATTATACCGGATACGGCGAAAGAAAAACCAAAAGTTGGAAAAGTTGTTGCAGTTGGTACAGATGAAGATTTAAAAAAATTGATCAAAAAAAATATGAAAGTTCTTTTTGGTAAATATTCAGGTGAAGAGATAAAAATGAATGGGAAAGATCATTTACTTTTACAGAGAAGTGATATACTTGGTATAATTGAAGAATAATTAATTATTTTTATCTTTTAAATTGACTTTTAATAAATTTTGATATTATATTAAGTTAAGTTAAAAAAATAGAAAATAGGAGAACAATGGCTCATCCATTATCGACAAAAAAAAGAGTAAGACAAGCTAATAAAGCAAGATTAAAAAATAATATGAGTGAAAGCAGAATGAAAACATTGGTAAAAAATGTTAGTAAGTCAGCAAATAAAGAAGAGGCAGAAAGTAATTTACTAAAAGTTACTTCTTTTGTTGATAAGATTGCTCATAAACATACCATACATAAAAACAAAGCATCTCATATTAAATCAAGAATGCAAAAAGTTGTTAATAAAATGAAATAATTTGGTTTTTTTTGCAAAAGAGATAATTAACAATTAATTTAAAAAGCAGTAGATAGTTATTCACTGCTTTTTTTATTTTGTAATAAATAAGTCCAATCACAAAACCATTGAAATGGTTAGATTATTTGGGTCTATTGATTTCCCACAGATAAATCTGTGGGTTTCTGTTTTATTTATCTAATTGTTTTTAAGGCAAATAGAGGATGAACACACAAAACAATAGAATCCCCGAATGGGGATTAATGTAAATAACTACCGATGGAATCGGTAGAAAACAAATGTCTAAAATAACACTAACCACGAAGTGGTTGAATTATTGTTCAACTACTCCGTAGTTTTTGGAATTTGGAGGTGAGTTTATATTTCTTTCTATGGATTTCGTCCATAGTTATTAAAATTAAATTACTTCGTGATTTTAATAATTTATTTCATCGATCTTCAGTTCATAATTTATTAATTTAAAAATGTAAGGAATTTTATCTTCTAAAATCAAAAATCGGTGTTCCTTGTTCTTAAATCATTTTTTTATTTTTTACAAATATTTTTTTGCGTCTTAGCGTCTTTGCGTGATACATTTTTTAGCGTTTTAGCGTGATGTATTTTTCAAAGCCCTTTTTTCTCAAAATACAAGATGGGCATTTTCCACATCCATATCCCCAATCGTGTAATTTAGAGCGATCTCCATAATAACAGGTGTGAGTGTCTTTTTTAATAATATCTAATATTTTTAATTCATCAGATAATTCCCAGATTTGTGCTTTTGATAAATGTTGTAATGGCACAATAATATTTATATCTCGTTCAAGTCCTAATTGCAATGATCTGGTCATAGAATTAATAAAATCACTTCTGCAATCAGGATAGCCGGAATAATCTTCTTCATTTACTCCAATAATAATATCCGTAATTCCACTTTTATAGGCAACAGCCGCAGCATAAGATAAAAATATTATATTTCTTCCGGGAACAAAAGTGTTTGGGATTTTTTTTGATGAATCGTCCATTTCTATGTCGTTAGTTAATGAATTTCCACCAATCTTTTTGAAAGCAGGAATAGTGAATTCGTGTAAAGTTATTGATGTCTTTTTTGCAATATCTTTTGCACATTCATATTCTATTTCATGTCGTTGAGAATAGTGAAAAAATATTCCTTCAATCTTATTATATCTTTTTTTTGCCCAATAAAGGCAAGTTGTAGAATCCTGTCCACCTGATAACAATACTATTGCATTTTTTTTCATTGTGTTACTTGCTTCTTATTCAATTTTTTATAGTGTACCAATAATTTTATTTGTTTGTAGAGTTAATTTCCATTTTGTATGTTTTTTAACATATTCATAACAATATTTTGCAACATTCGTATCAAAAAAGTTTGCCGATTCTGTGCCAATATCTTCATTGTGAGTTGGATTTTTGGGACTTATATAATAATGATTTGCTTTGATTCCATGAGAATCTGGAATTTCATCTATACCAATAACACATTTAACTTCATCACATTCATCAATTTTTATTTTATCATTTTTTGGTGATACAGTTATCCAATCAAAATAATCATGTTGTGGTTTAAACATTCCATTTGTTTCAACAGCTAATTTATATCCCTTATCAGATAATATTTTTGCTAATTCGGTTGTATCTTGTAATAATGGTTCTCCACCTGTGAATATAATAAATTTTGATTGAAAATTTTCAATATTATTAAGTATTTCTGAAATATTCATATCAATTCCTGATAAGAATTCCGTATCGCAGAAATCACATCTTAAATTGCAATTAGAAAAACGAATAAAAATGGCAGGTGTACCTGATAAAAATCCTTCTGCCTGAATGCTATAGAATATATCGTTTATTTTGTATAAGTTACTTGATTGGTTGGTGTTTCCCATAACCTCACTTCTTCTATTTTCAGTAATTTTGTTAATTTGTCAAAAATCCATTTGGACAGATTTTCAGCAGTTGTTTCGTAAGGGAAAATGTTATATTTCAGAACTTTTGGAAAATTGGTCAATAATAATAAATCTTTTTCATAAATTGCAGTTGAATGATCAAGTTTATCGATAATATTTTTAATAACGATTTCTTTTAAATCTCCAAAATCAATTATTATACCATTTTTATTGATATCTCCCGATATTGTTATTTCCAACTTATATGTATGACCATGTAAATTTCTACATTTTCCATTATGGAAAGTTAATCTGTGAGCCATCGAGAAATTAAATGTTTTTAAAATATGTGTTTTCATAATTTAGTCACTCCTTAAAATGCATCGAAATATAATAATAACATTTTATAAATAAAAACTAACTTTTATATTTTTTTTTATTTAAATTATAGTCGTAAATATTTGAAGGAGAAAATGAAAGTAAAATTCTGGGGAGTTAGAGGGTCAATACCAACTCCAATATCTGATAAAACATTTAAAACGCAGTTAAGATTAATATTATCTGACATTACAGCAGATGATATTTCTACACCTGAAAAGAAAAACGAGTTTATTGAGAACCTAGCATTTGACAAAACTATTATTGGCGGGAATACTGCCTGTGTTGAATTGCAAATAGATAAGAAATTATTTATTTTTGACATGGGAAGTGGAATTATTCAATTAGGGAATTATTTGGTAAAGAAACAAAAAAAGAATGGTCTGGATCTAAATATTTTTATTAGCCATACTCATTGGGATCATATTTTAGGATTACCTTTTTTTAAGCCGGCTTTTTATTCAAATAATAACATTACTTTTTATTCACCAATTCCCAATTTGGAAGAAAGATTGATATTACAACAAAATCCAAAATATTTTCCTATTTCTTTGGATTTATATCCGGCTACGAAAAAGTTTGTCCAATTAGAAAAAAATGGAACAATAGAAGTTAATGGTGTTAAAATTAAAAACATTTTACAATATCATCCGGGAAGTTCTTACGGATATCGAATAATGAGTAATGGAAAGACAGTTGTATATTCAACAGATAGCGAACATAAACACAGAAAAAATGAACAGAATGGAAAATTTATTGATTTTTTCAAAGATGCAGACATTTTAATTTTTGATGCTCAATATACATTAGAAGAAGCAATAAATAAAAGAGATTGGGGACATAGTTCTGCTTTGATTGGAATTGATCTTGCAATAAGATCTAATGTTAAAAAACTTGTTTTATTTCATCACGAGCCGGACAATAATAATGAGATGATACATAAAATATTAAAAAAATCCACTAAATATAAACAAAAGAAATATCCGAATTCTAGTTTAGAAGTATTACTTGCCTACGAAGGAATGGAAATAGATTTATAAATTATCTACTGCTTTCTTTATTTTTTTAAGAGCTGCTTCAATTATTGATCGTGGATAACCAATATTTATTCGTTGAAAACCTTCGCCACCTGGTCCGAAAGAAGGCCCGTCATTCAAGCCGATTTTTGCCTTTTGAATGAAAAAGTTTTTTAATTCTTTGTTAGATAAATTTAAATTTCTACAATCAAGCCACATGAGGTAAGTCGCATCCGGAACTATTACTTTAATTTTGGGAATATTATCTTGAAAATAATCTACAACGAAATTTATATTTTCTTTTAAATAGGTCAATAATTGTTTTAACCACTTTTCACCATAAGTGTAAGCAGATTCCAATGCGATGTTCCCGAAAATATTCCCATAATGTATATGAAGATTATGAAGTAAATGATTAAATTTGTTTCTAATTTCTTCATTTTGTATTATTAATACTGAGCTGGACAATCCTGCGAGATTAAATGTTTTACTTGGTGCCATGCAGGTAATTGTATTATTGGCAATTGCAGGCGATAGTGAAGAAATTGGAATATGCGTTTTTTCATAAACCATATCTGAATGTATTTCATCCGAAACAAGTAATACATTATTTTCTACACATAAATTTCCTAATTTCAGTAAATCATCTCTATTCCAAACCATACCGCCGGGATTATGAGGATTACAAAATATTAGCATCTTTACATCATTCTTTATTTTCTTTTCCAAATCATCGAAATCAATTTGATATTTTCCATTTTCTAATTTCAATTGATTATTAATAATTTGTCGATCATTCTCTTGAACTGCTGCGGAAAATAAATGATAAACAGGTGGTTGAATAATTATTTTATCTTTTGGATTTGTGAAAGCTAAAACTGCCATATTTATAGCTGGAACAACACCCGGACTGGAAGTTATCCAATCTTTTTTTATATCCCAATTGTGTCTGTTTTTCATCCAGTTAATAATTGAATTGTAATATGAATCCGGTTTAGTTGAATATCCGAAAATATGATGTTCAATCCTTTTTCTAAGTGAATTCACGATAAAATCAGGTGTCTCAAAATCCATATCAGCTACCCACATTGGTAGAATATTATCGGTACCAAACATCTCTTTTGACATGTCATATTTCGCTGAATTTGTATTTTTTCTGTTAACTATTTTGTCAAAATTATACTTCATTTTTTCGATCTTTATTAAATGCTTTTTATGTTTTTAATATAATCAGGATCCGGATATGCACCGATGCCAATAATATCATCGGGAAATTCAACCATTCCTTTATTGATGGTAACACCTCCAATTATCGGTTCGTCAATGTGTCCGATATTTGCATCTAAATCAAAAAATTTAACTACCGGATTAGCCATTGCGAAATGAGAAAAAGCCGTGTTGCCGAGACCGGATTCCGACATGCATCCAACCATACAGGTAATATTTGCTGCTTCACAAATATTTGCAATTGCAGTTCCATTATAAATTCCGCCGGATTTTGATAATTTTATATTTATATATGGTGCAGCTTGATATTTTATTACTTCTAATGCATCGGTAGGAGTGAAGACAGATTCATCAGCCATTATTGGAATTGAAGAATGCTGATTAATGTATCTCATTCCGTCAAGATCTTTTGCTTTTAATGGTTGTTCACAAATTTCGATATCAAGTTCTTCTATTTTTTTCAATGATTTTACAGCAGTAACTCTGTCCCAACCTTGATTTGCATCAATTCTAATTTTCACATTATCACCAACTGCTTTTCTAATATTTCTTAGTCGTTGAATATCTTCTTCTTCAGAAATTCCAACTTTTGTTTTAATTATTCTAAATCCCTGTTCAACAATTTCCAATGCTTGCTCTCCGGCTTTATCCACATCGCCGATTCCAATTGTATTATCGGTTTCCATTGGTCGTTTGCTTCCACCTAAAAAAGCATAAAGTGGGAGGTTAGCTGATTTTGAAGCTATATCGTATAATGCCATGTCAAAGGCACTTCTGATAGTAGAATTATTTGGTAAATATGCGTTCATTTGATGAATTAAGTCGGCATAGTGTAATGGGTTTTTTCCAATAAATAATTCTCGTAATTCTTTTGCTGCTGCAAAATTTATCGATTGGGTTTCGCCGACGATTGCTCTAAATGGACTTGCTTCACCCCAACCATCTAAATCCGTATTTGTAATAATATGTATTAACACATTTTTAGGGCCGGATATCGTCATTGTAGCAATTTTCAAGTCATGTTCTGCTTTGATATTTAATGGATATATTTTAATGTCTCTGATCTTTACATTTGCTGGATTTTTTGTCATTTGAATTTGCCTCTTGGTTATGTTATTTTTACTTGTATAAGTTATCAATTATTTTGATGATTATCAAATGTAAAAAGGAATTATGAAAACTAACTACTATAAATACAAAGAATATCACAGAGTACACAAAAAATAATAAACGAAATATAAATTATAAGCATTGAAACACATTTGAGATATTAGTGAAATTCATTACAATATTATTACAAAAAAGCGGAAGAGCCGGGATTTGAACCCGGGATACCGTTCAACACGATATACACGATTTCCAATCGTGCTCCTTCAGCCACTCGGACACTCTTCCAAATTATTGATAATGGAAACATAAATCGTCCATTACTTTGCTCTCAAATACCTCCAAATATAAATAATATTATTAACAAATCAACAAAATATTTTAGTATTTTTTATTTTACCTTTTTATCCTTACATTTAACAGTTTTTGAAAATATTCTTATTAAACTTATGGAGAAATAATGAATGACATACTAATTACAAATCCTTTTGGACTGCTAGCGGTGTTATTAGCTATACCGGCGGCAATATTTATATTAAAATCGCATACGAAGTTTGGCAAAAAATTATTTGGTGTGGTACCGGCTTTAGTTTTTGCTTATTTTGTACCAACACTTTTAACATTTTTTAATATTATCCCTCCAGAGTCGATTATTTACAGTAAAATTAAGACATTTGTACTTCCGGCAAGTTTATTACTATTGACATTAGCAGTTGATATTCACGGAATTATGAAATTAGGTAACAAAGCAATAATCATGTTTTTGACAGGAACGCTTGGGGTTGTTATTGGTGGTCCGATTTCCTTATTGATTTTCAGAAATCATTTACCGGCGGAAATTTGGCGAGGAATGTCAGCTTTAGCCGGTTCTTGGATTGGTGGTGGTGCTAATTTTATTGCCATTGGTCAATCGGTAAATGCTTCGGCGGAAATGATGGGAATGATGGTCGTGATTGATGTGATAGCAGCTAATCTTCTCACTGGAGCATTATTATTTTTTGCCGGAAAATATGAAAAAATTGATAAGAAATTGGGAGCGGATAATTCGGCTATCATAGAATTAAAAAATAAGGTGGTTGCCTTTCGAAAAAAAGCAATGCGTATTGCCTCAACTACAGATTATATGGTTTTATTTGCTTTAGCTTTTGGTGGGTCATTTATCGCATTCAAATTGGGAAATTTTCTACCGGAAATAGGAGAAATAATTTCACATTCAACTTGGAAGGTAATTATTATTACAAGTATGGGAGTGGCTTTTTCATTTACGAGAATAAAAAATTATGAAGGTGCAGGTGCATCTAAATTAGGTACAGTTATGTTATATCTACTAATTGGAGTTATTGGAGCGAGTGCCGATTTAAAAGCGATATTTGAATATCCAATGCTCTTTGCAATGAGTTTGACTTGGATTTCAATTCATGTTATTTTAATGCTTGGTATGATGAAATTGATAAAAGCACCGTTGTTTTTTATGGCAGTTGGTTCGCAAGCAAATATTGGTGGAGCTGCTTCTGCTCCAATAGTTGCTTCTGCTTTTCATCCGGCTTTGGCCTCTGTTGGCGTGATGTTAGGAATTGCCGGATATGTACTTGGAACTTATGCAGCTTTAATTTGTGCTACTTTGTTGCAATTGGTACATTAGGGAAACGGATAAGAGAAAATGGAAATTGTAAGTTAGAAATTAAAATTTAGAATAAAAAAGGAATAGAACATGATTTATATTATTTCTACAATTGTTGTTTTAGGAATATTGGTTTTCATTCATGAATTTGGGCATTTCATTGCTGCAAAAATAGTTGGTATCAGAGTTGAAAAATTTTCGCTTGGTTTCCCTCCAAAAATAGTTGGAAAAAAGATTGGTGAAACTGAATATTGTCTCTCTTGGATTCCACTTGGTGGATATGTGAAATTATCCGGCATGATAGATGAAAGTATGGATAAAAATTATATTAAAAAGCCGATTGAATCTTATGAATATAGAGGGAAAAAGTGGTGGCAAAAGATATTTGTAACAAGTGCCGGTGTTATAATGAATTTATTATTGGCAATATTTATTTTCACAATATTTACATTTAAAACGGGCGTTCCGGATATAAGTAACGATCCGATAATTAGTAGGATTGCCAAAGGAATGCCGGCAGCAGAAGCTGGTTTACAGAGCGGTGATATGATCATATCTGTTAATGGGAATAAAATAGAAAAATGGGAAGATATGTCAGAAATAATTCACAATCTCGCCGGTAAGGAAATTTCTTTGAAATATGAAAGGTCTAATGAAGTTAAATCTGTAAAGTTAACCCCGATATTACAACAAACAGTGGTAGACGGCTCAATTAAAAAAGTTGGTTTGATAGGAATATCTGGTAAAGTTGATTATCATTCTGCGAGTTTTGGTGAAGCAATTTCATCAGGATTTAAAACGACTTATTTTTGGTTTAAATTAACAGTTTCCTCACTGGGAATGCTAATCAAAGGAGAAGAAAGTGTTAAAAATGTTGGTGGATTAATTATGATAGGTAAATTAGCCGGTGAATCGGCTAAAAGTGGAATGATGTCTCTGTTTTCTTTGATTGCAATATTAAGCGTTAATCTTGCTTTTATAAATATTTTACCAATTCCAGCTTTGGATGGGGGGCATATTATTATTGCAATAATAGAGGGAATTATCGGTAAAGAATTAAATATTAAAGTAAAAATGGCAATTCAGCAGATTGGAACTTTTCTATTGTTAGGATTAATTGTATTGGTAATGATAAATGATGTTTTGAGATTATTTGGATAAAATTAGAAGTTATCAAGGATATCAGTGTAGCAGTAATATTTTTGTAGGCCACAATGAACATTGTTGAATTTATTGTGTTAGCTATTGGAGAATATCTGATTGTTGAAAAAAAATTGTTTAATGTTAGAATTATTTCTAAGAGTTATATGAAAAATCACAAATAAGTATTTGGTGATAACAAAATATTTATGTATTTTATCAAGATGTAAAATTGAGGGAAATTAGCCGTTGTGATAATATAGAGGTATTTGTAGATTAAAAAAATGAAATTATGTATAATAACAGTTATGAAGAAAAAAAAGATAAGAGGATAAATTGAAGGAAAATCAAAAAAAATCGAGTAATAATTCTATAATTTGGGATCATAAAATATTTAAAGTATATAATAATGATATAGATATAAAAAAATTAGAGGAAGATTTTTTTTCTGATGATATAAATCATATCTTTGTAGATGATATCCAAGACGAATATGAAATGTTAACATTTAATGGCTGGAAATATAGTTTTGGTTTTACATTAGATGACAATTCTTTTTATTTGATTTATGATAAGCCAATTGATGAGAATTTGTAATAGTTAAATGATCAAACAATATAAAAATAATCAATTTTAGATAGTTGTAAAATTAACAAATAATGGAAAATAAAATTATTGAGGGAAATAAAAATCTACCAAAGCATATTGCTATAATAATGGATGGCAATGGGCGATGGGCAAGTAAAAGAAAATTACCTCGTGTTGCCGGACATCAAGAGGGAATTAATTCTGTTAGAGAAATAGTAAAATTAAGTGGTGAAATTGGTATAAAATATTTGACATTATATACATTTTCCAAAGAAAATTGGCAACGACCGATAATTGAAGTAAATGCACTAATGAAGTTGCTATCTCGGACAATAAAAAAGGAAATAAATGAATTAGACAGGAACAATGTAAGGTTACAGATCATTGGAAATATTAGTGAGATTCCTAAAACGACGAGAGAAGATTTATTAAAAGGAGTTGAAAAGACGAAAAACAATACTGGATTGACGTTGATTCTTGCATTAAGTTATGGAAGCAGAGAGGAAATATTAAATGCTGTAAAACAAATTGCTAAAGAAGTTGAAATGGGGAAATATTCATCAGAAGATATTTGTGAGAAAACAATAATCAATAAATTATATACAAAAAATATTCCCGATCCTGATCTGGTCATCAGGACAAGTGGAGAATTTAGAATAAGCAATTTCTTATTATGGCAATCGGCATATTCGGAATATTACATTACATCAGTATAT
>Ga0208769_1001354_pt1 | contig 10884 bp, 17 predicted proteins | sample AntAceMetag02UKC_FD_184768 | JGI IMG/M metagenome (GOLD analysis project Ga0208769, IMG submission 184768) | Saline lake microbial communities from Ace Lake, Antarctica- Antarctic Ace Lake Metagenome 02UKC (SPAdes) (version 2) | ecosystem: Environmental > Aquatic > Non-marine Saline and Alkaline... | reverse complement strand
TTTAGAAAAAGCAGCAAAGAAGTACATCGAGGAGGCTGGAAGGGAGGAAAAAACTTTAAAAGAATTAGGCTTGAGTGAGTGAATAATTTATTAACCCTTAACCAATATGAAGGAGCGTAATATGAAGGAGCGTAATATGAAGGAGCGTAATATGAGTGATAAAGTAGAGACAGAAGTAGCAGCAACACCTAAGAAAAAAAGCAGAAAACTTGCAAAGTCGATTGAAGGTAATGTATTGACAGTTACTGAATCCACTACCGGAGAAGTAATGAAGTTTGATTTTGTTGAGTTACCTGAGAAAATCCAGGAACTATTCGGCCCTTACGGTATGAGCCAGAAACTTGGTGATGCCGCCGCCGGTAAAGCTGGGCAGGTTGCAGTAGATGCTATTACTAAAGTCTGGGAAGGCTTGATGAAGGGTGACTGGAGTGTTCGTGCCCCGGCCACAGAGAAGATCAGCAAGAATGCCATTCTCGATACTTACAATGCTATGCCTGAAGGTAAAGAGAAAGTCGTATTCAAGGGTCTCCTGGTTAAACTGGGAGTTATTAAGGAAGCATAGGGCTTCAAACTGGCAGGTCAATTATTGACCTTTCTGTAGCATGCTGTAAAGAGTGCAAATAGTTTGCTTAGAATGACGAATTCAAGTCAGCTCTTTACAGCTTTATTTTCTTGGAGGGGAAAACATATGAGGGAGCCTTTAGTACTTGATAATACTAAAAGAAGTACATTCAATTTATGTAAAGCTAAATATAACCTTCAGCACAATCATGGATTTCAATCAGACTATGGATCAACTGCATTGCGGTATGGTTCTACCTGGCATGGAATACAAGAAGGATTTAATCGCTGGATTAAAGAGCATGGCTGGTATAAGACGCAGGAAGAATTTGTTGCCGCTTTATCTGCAGGATTAGAACTTGGGATTAAAGTGTGGGAGAAAGAATCTAAGGATAAACAATTTTATACGGATTTTAAAAATTACAACACTGCTGTAGATGCTTTTAATCAGTTTCTTACATTCTTTGCTGAAGATAAAGAACACATCGAGATTATAAATACAGAGAAAAAATTCAGTTGTCCTATTGAGCCTGAGAACGAGGCTGAGGCGAGGTTGTTAGCAAAACTTCCGCCGGTGGTATTTACAGGAAAGATCGATCTCTGTATTAAAATGGATAACATGAACTGGTTGTTAGATTTTAAGACTACCGGATGGTATCTGGATAAAGTTATTCAACAGGCTAATAGAAGTTCGCAGTTGATTGGGTATTCTTATGCTAGCAGAGAGGTTTTGGACTTTGAAGCTTCTGGATGCTTGTGCTCATTTCATTCTCTTAATTCAACGAAGTCTAAAATTACCGGAGAATATGGTAAGGTTAGATTTGACTTCAGAAGAGTTCCGCAGATATATACTGATAGTGATATCTCTGCATGGAAGCTTGGATTTCTTGATACTTGTGCAGGAATTCAACGGGCTAAAGAAGAAGATTTATGGCCGCAGAGTTTTGATAATTGTTATCAGTACGGTGCATGTCCTTATTTGAAACTTTGTCAGCAGCATGTTCCGGTTGAGGACTTGAATCTGGAAGGCTTCCATGTTGCTTTCTGGGACGTTTTAAAAGAAGATTAAGTGTTATTCGGTGCGTAGCTCAGTCTGGTCAGAGTACCCGGCTTGGGACCGGGGAGCCGAAGGTTCGAATCCTTCTGCACCGACCATAAAAAGAAGGAGAAAATTAATGCAAGAAACTATATCAGATTTACTACGTCTGGCCAATCGAGACGGTATAGAAAATCTACTCGCATTTTTAAATGATGAGTCAGATTTCTTTACCGCTCCTGCAAGTACGAAGCATCATTTAGCTTATAAGGGTGGGTTAGCAAAACATTCTTATAATGTATTTAAGTGTGCGAAAAGTTTAGCAGAGAGATATGATTTTACTTCTAAAATAGACAGTGTAATCATTACTGCTCTTACTCATGACTTCTGTAAGATAGATTATTATAAAGAAGTACATGAGAATCCTACTGATCCTCAAATGCGTTATCTGTCCTCGTTAATGTCTAAAGCAAAAATTCCTGTGCCTAAAGTGTTAAGTAAAGTCTACGCCGGAACACTCATTGACTTTATGCTGAATACTTACTCCGCTGGCATGACTCTTCCAGAGTTTACTCCAAGCTATGTAATTAAAGATAATCTCCCACTTGGGCATGGAGAGAAATCTCTTTACATAGTAACTCAATTTATTAAATTAACTGTTGAAGAAGCCTTAGCAATTCGCTGGCATATGGGAGCCTTTGATCTTAATGTTGCCTCTCCGTATCAGAAGTATGCCTATAAAGATGCAGTAAAAATGTCAAAACTTGTTACAATTTTACAACTTGCTGATTTAGAAGCAGCGCAGTTGGTGGAGGAATAATGGAAAAGCACAGTTTAACTGATACGCAAAAATTAATTACTGAAGAATGTGAGTTTATTGCACAGCATTTAATAAAAAAGAATCAGGCTTACGGTAATAGTTTTGCTGATCCTATTAATATTTTTGCTAAGTCTAGTCCGATAGAGCAAATAAATGTGCGAATAGACGATAAGCTTAAGCGTTTAATGAATAAAGATAGAGAAGCTAAACAACTTGTACCAGAGGATACTGTTTTAGATCTTCTTGGTTATTTGATACTTAAAAGAGTATTAAAAAGAATGGGGTATTGAGATTATGCCAAGTGCGAAAGATGTTACACCAGAAACAGAATGGTTAAAGATAATGTCTGTTGGAGAAAGCGGAGAAGGTAAATCTATATTTGCTTCTAGCTTTCCTACTCCAGGTTTTATATTTGACTTCGGAGGGGAAATTATTTCTTACCAAGGACTTGACTTTGATTACGAGCAATACGAGATATCTTCAATGGGTTGGGGAAGATTTGAAATAGACCTTGGAAAGATTAAGAAGTGCATTCGAGAAGGTACACGAATTAATGGAAGCGAAGGAAAGTATGAAACAGTTATTGTGGATAATCTCTCCGCTATGACAGATGTTTGTATGGAAAAAGCTATGATGTTGGACGCTAAAAGAAGTCCTACAGGAGGTCCAATATGGAATGTTCACTATGGTATGGTGAAAAATTTAATGGAGGGAAGACTTCGTCAATTACTTAATCTTGAGTGTAATTTAGTATTAATAGCTCATTTAGCTACAATTAAAGATGAAGCAGGTGCAGTTATTGGAGTTGAGCCAAGTTTAACAGGACAATTATCTGCTGATGTTCCGTCATATTTTCATGAGGTTTATTATCATACACATAAAAGAGAAGGAGGTGAAACAAAGTGGTATATTCAGACTGTTCCCGTAGGTAGAAATCATGGCAGGAGCAGATTAAGTGGGAAGAAAAGGCTGTTACCTGATTTAATACTCAATGAATACTCAGAATTAGTTGCGTATTTAACAGGTAAAAAGATAAAACAAAAACGATAAACTATAACGACAGAGGTAGATTATGAGTAAAAAAGATGTAAATGATACACCGACAGAGTATGATTTCCCGCCAGAGCCAGGAGAGGAAGAGGGTGGAGTAGGAGATCTTGATTTTAATGTTACTGATGAGTACAAGCCTGATCCTCTTATCCCGCAGGGTACTTATCATGCCGTAGCTACAGGTATTAAATTTCTGCCAGCTAAATTCTGTATTGCGTGGGATTTTTGTCTCCATGACAACGGCGGAGTTATGAGTGATGGAGAAACACCTATAGACAACGCTCATATTACATTTAATAATTGGCTGCCTAAGCCTGGTGACGAAGCTATCATGACGAAGTCAGGAAAGAGTACTAAGCGTCAGAGTAAGATCAATATGCTTATGGACTTTCAGAACGAGATGGTTATTGATATGTCTACTCCGAGTGTAATAGCTGAATCTCTTGCTGATCAGGTTTGGATTGGTCTTGAAGCTGATCTGGAACTTGGTGTTGGGGAATGGCAGGGCAGGTTTAGAAATGAAGTGAATAGGGTTAAGAAGAGTACGATGTAGTTTAGTGGTGGGAGTGGCGGAAAAGTAGCAGACGCACAGGTAGAGAGTGTGGACACAGTGATAACGACGGTTATCGAGAAACAAGCGCACTACTGGCAGACGATGCATGCAGGTTCAAATCCTGCCTCCCACCTTATCAGAGAGTGAGGTTTACTGTGATGGGGATGCCTCACTCCTATAAATAAATAAAGAAGGAGAATTACAATGCATCATATATCAGTTTCAATAATAGCAAAGGAATTATTACTTAAACTTCCTACAGATAGTATGAGGTTGTTTACTGTAGAAACTATAGTTCCTACTCAACAATTTACTTTAGATTTAGATACTTTTTCTACTATGTATCTTTCTCCTATAGTTAAGACGCTTACAACAGTAGTTGACTGTAATAAACCTATAAGTTACTATTCTCTCTCAATACCTCCTGGAATATCTGGAGCAGTAGAGCTTATCCCATTTAGAAATGCCTACAGGTGTGTTAGAGTTTTAAATAGACCGGGTTCTGATTATTGGAAGTTAGAAGTAACATATGATATAATAGAAATACTTTTTACTTCTAAAGTACAAAATTCAGTTAAAGGCTTTTGGCAAGAATTACGAAAACTTATGGCGAAGTATGGCGAAGTATGAGGAGGTATTATGTCCTACCCAAGAAAAATCTTAGAAGGATTAAAGGAATTTAAAGAGATTTATCCTGATGCTACATTGCAGGAAGGAATAGAGTTTATAGAAAGGCTTGTGAATGAAGCCGAAGGTGAAGGTGAAGCTGAAGAAACCGTAGACTGTCCTATTCATGGTAAGCAAATAGGCTCGTATTGTCCGAGGTGTTGATATGATACTTATAAAACCAAGTTTTAAAAATGATACCTTTATTATATGAGGTTAAACGTATTATTCCAGTAATATTTGATGATTTAATAGTAGGAGAAAGTTAAATGCGCTTAGAAAACCTATACCCTAATTTTGGTAAGGCTACTCCAGAAGATCAAGCAGCATACATTTCTGCTTATCGTTTGCGAAGAGCTGAAGATATGGCGAAGCCACCAACATGGCCCAAGGCTAAGAAAGTTGCATCAGGGAAAAGGTCAAAAATTGACCTTTCTGAATCGGAAAAACTGTTAATGAAGTCATTGGGTTTAAGGCAAAAAGATATGTTAATGCTTAAAGCGTTAGCAGAAACTGAGGAGGAGGATGAAGAATGAGTGATGATATGAAGATAGATAAGTTACTTACAGTAGTAGGATTTGCTAAGGGCGTAACAGATAAAAAGTATCAATACTACCAAATAATCCTTACAGATAATGAAGAATTATTCTATGCTGCAACGGTAGGATGTAAGCTATATCGTACGGAATCATGTGATAATACCTTCATAAAACTAGGACTTATTCCCGCACCTAAATCAGAAGAAAAAGAAGAGGAAGCTAATGAGCATAAAGTCATTTGAGGTAGATGAAAACTTAATCTTTGAAATTGAAGCTACTGAAATTACTGTAAAAGATAATCGTCCGAGACAAAGAAAGGAACTCGGAGAGATTCAAAAGATGGCGGAGTCTATTGCGCAATTTGGTCAGTTACTTCCTATTCTTATCGACCGGGATAAAGGTCTTGTTGCTGGAGGTAGGCGTCTTGCTGCTTGTATGTTGCTCGGAAGGAAAGCAAGAGTATGTTATAAAGATAGTGTAGATGAAGTTTTTCTGCAAGAAGTTGAGCTAGAAGAGAATCTTCAGCGTAAAGCATTAACACCTGCTGAAGAAAGTCTTGCTATTCAAAGTTTAATAAATATCAAGCAGAAAAAATTCGGCGTTCCAACGCAGGGAAAAGAAGGCGGATATACTCTTAGTGATGCAGCAGAATTTATAGGTAAAACAAAAGGTTCTGTTATTGAGAGCTTAGAAATAGCTCGCGCAGTAGAAATGTTCCCGAACCTTGCGGAGTGTAAAACAAAGTCAGAGATTAAGAAAGCCGTCCGAGGACTTGAACGAACACAGAAGCATATGGCAGCATTGCAGAATTATAACTCTACTGTTGATGCAACTGATGATGTTATTCTTGTTAACAGAGTAGCTAAAGATTGGCTTAAAGGTGTACCGGAGAAAGCTGTAGATTTGTTTTTTACTGATCCCCCGTATGGAATAGATATTCATGAGGTATCTATGACTGCCGGCGGAGCAACAGGTGGGGAGGTTACTACTACCGGAGTTAAGTATGAGGATAAATGGGAAGCTGTAGTTCCGTTGTTGGAGAATCTAATTACTGAATCTTTTCGAGTTACTAATGACACAGGTCATGCATATTTCTTCTGCGGAAGGGATAGATTTATATTCAACTGGATGTATGATAAGATGACTGAAGCAGGATGGGATGTCTTAAAGTGGCCCATTATCTGGGTAAAAAGAGATACTGGACAGAATAACCAGCCCGGACATTGGCCTAGTTCAGCATATGAAGCTGTATTATTTGCACGAAAACCAGAATCTGAATTGGTTCTTCAGGGTAGACCTGATTGGATTCAGTGTAATATTGTTTCACCTTCTGAAAGACTTCATCAAGCTGAGAAGCCTGTGTTACTCTGTAAAGAATTAATTTCTCGTACATGTTTACCAGGACAAAGAATGATTGATGCTTGTATGGGTAGTGGAGCATTAGTTGCAGCAGCTAAAGAGTTAAAAATCTACGTAATGGGGTGTGAGAAGGATATAGCTATCTATGCCAGTGCTGTGGTAAGAATGGAGAAGTTGAAAAATGGATAAGAAAAATAATAGAATAACTCCAAAATTAATTACAACATTAAGATCAAAAGAAATATTTGTTTTTGGCTCTAATGAATCTGGTAGGCATGGTGCAGGTGCTGCTTTAACAGCTCAATATTGGGGAGCTAAATACGGGCAAGCTTTTGGGCTACAGGGAAAAACTTTTGGTATTCCTACTGTTAACAGTAGTATTACTAAACCGCTTCCTGTTAAAAGAATTAAACTTTGGGTAGACAATTTTATTAGTATAGCTAAAACTTTACCAGAGTATACATTTCTTGTTACAGAAATTGGCTGTGGTTTAGCTAAACTCACTCCAAAAGAAATAGCACCCTTGTTTAAAGAATGTAGAGAATTAGAAAATGTATTTTTACCAGAAAAATTTTGGAGAATTTTAGAAGAAATAGATGAGGGAAACTAATGCAAAAACCTAAATACGAAGATATAACTAACATGCAAACAGCAATTAACATGGCTGTTGCAGAGAAGAGGGTAGTTAGATTCTTAACCTCTAAAACAAATGCTGAGCTTAAGAAAGAGGTTATAGATTTAAAAGGTTGTAAAATGATGAAGCCTAATAAGTTCTCTGGTGATGTAGCAGTAGTTCCTGAGGGGATAAAGAATTTTGACTTTGATAAAGTTGATACGTCAGTAAGGAATATATGGCTTCCGGGGGATAAGTTATGAATGATAAAATGTGTACTGTTTGGTTTAAAGACTATACTTGTGATCCTGATTTTAAACTACGAATAGGTAAAGTAAAAGGTTTATTTAGATCATTTGAAAATATAAAAGGTATATGGCTTAATGAAAGAAATAAGCCAAAGTATTATATACCGCAACATCAAATACTATATATAGAAATTACTGAGGAATAAGGTATGAACAGAAGAAGTTTTATAAAAAGAGCAGGACTTTTGGTTGCAACAATTATTACTACTCCATCTATATTAATACACATTCCTTCTACTTCTATTATACCTGTTACTACAAGTATTAGTAGTGGGAAACAGATACAAATACATAGATCTTTAGAAATGCAAAAGTTTAGTGATAAGTTTATAAAACCAGCATTCCAAACAGTAGCTGATACAATGGATAAAAATATGTTTAATATATACAGGGGGAAACATGCAAGTAAACACAGAAGGACCTCTTGATGCACGAATCATGCTTGTTTCTGATGCACCAAGGGAAGAAGAAGATAAGACAGGCAAACCATTACAAGGACGAGAAGGCCAAACACTTGATACATTACTCAGTCAAGCCGGCATTGCTCGATACCAATGCTTACTCACCAACGTAGCTCGTGAGCGTCCTGCAGCAGACCGGATAATGTACTTCTTTCAGGATAAGAAATGTGAGGTACCTAAACCTAAACTTGCTGTATGGATTGAAAAGCTTAGAGAAGAAATAGAACTTTACCGTCCTCATATCCTTATAGCATTAGGCCCAACAGCGCTATGGGCGTTAACAGGGGAGAAGAAACTTGCTGACTTTAGAGGTTATATTCTCCCGTGTTCTCTTGTTCCTGGAGTGAAGGTGTTAGCTACACACCATCCACGGGCAGTAAATTTCGAATGGAAATTATACTTCCAAACTGTACTTGATCTTCGTAAAGCCTTACGGCATAGTGTAACTGCGGAGATGCCAGAAGATACTCAAGTATTTCATCCTAATGTCAGCGCACAAACATTCATTGCTTACATGGAGGAATGTATAGCTCATTCTGAATGGGTAGATTTATCAGTTGATATTGAAACTGTTCAGCCCGGAAGTCATGTAGAAGAACTTGGATTAAGTCATGATCCAGACTTCGGTATGTCTGTGTTTCTTTTAAAAGGACGTATCCCCGCACTTCCTGAGAAAGATGAACTACTTCTCTGGCAAACATTTGCTCGGTTGATAACCTGTAAACAAATCACTATGCAAAATGGAGCATATGATACTGGAGTCCTCTGGTATAACAATCATATACTGATGGAAGAAAAACAAGTTAAAATGGATACACTTATAGCCGCTCATGTATGTTGGCCAGAGCTTCCTCGTGATCTTGGCTTCCTTGGTTCAATATGCTTAGATGTCCCGCCGTGGAAGAACAGTTCAAAGTCTAATGTTTATAATCCTGCTGATGCTGCTAATACTCTTGGTATTGCAAGGGTTTTAGATAATGAAATCACTCGACAAAGAGTACGGGAAACCTTTGACTTTGAAATGAGTCTTATTCCTATTGCTTTAATGATGCAGTTACAGGGTGTTGAGGTTGATAGAGGTATACAAAAAGACTTAATAGATCTGTGGACTAACGGAGGTTATACCTGTAACAATCAGTGCGGGTTGGAGCCAGAAGTGTGCAAAGCAAAACACTTTATACAAGGAATAGTAGCTTTAAAAGTACAACTTAATACAATTATAGGAAAAGAGATTAACTTTAATAGTTCTAAGCAGATGATTCAATTACTTTACTTCGATCTTGGCTTACCTGTACAGTACAAGCGTAGAAAGTCTATCAAAGATAAACAAACAATGACAGTAGATAAGAATGCTTTGAAAACTCTTGAACGACTTGTTCCAAATAATCCTATATTTAATCTTGTACTTGAGTATAAAAAAGCTAATACACTTGTTAATAATTTCCTTGATATTGAGTTATCTCCTGAAGGTAAGGTACATACTAGTTATAATATTACCGGAGCTTCCAGCGATGATGAAGATGATACTAAAAAAACAAAGCGGGGTTTTGGGAGATGGAGTTCTAGTGGCTCAATTATTCTTCCATTCGGGAGTGGTAATCTTCAAAACATTCCTGGAGAAGCTAGGAAAATGTATCGGGCTAAACCAGGATGGAAGATAATTCAAGCTGATTATTCTCAAGCTGAAGCTGTTGTTTCTGCTTATTACATCGGGGATCAAAAGCTTAAGAAAATGTTTAAAGATGCTTTTGGATTATCCAAGACAGAGAAAGGTCCTTATGATATTCATAAGATGACGATTGCTTCAATGCTTGGAATTCCTATTGATGCTGTAACGAAGGAATTAAGAGATGATGGAAAAACAGTTCGTCATGCAAATACTTACTCCGCCGGTCCAAAGGTACTTGTAAATAGACTTGGTATTTCACTTGCCAAAGCTAAATTATATATGGAGTTATACCATAGAGCTAATCCTCTTCTTCGTATGTGGCATCAAAGAATTCAAGGAGAATTAAAACAGAATAGAGTATTGACTAATCTCTTTGGGAGGAAGCATAGATTCCTTGACCGATGGGGAGATAGTTTATTCCGCAGTGCTTATTCATATAAACCTCAGTCAACAATTGGAGACTTACTTAACAAAGCATTAAAGAGTATGTATGATGAATTGTCTGAAGTTTCTTATGAAATAATGCTGTATCTGCAACTTCATGATGCTATCTATGTTATGGTGGAAGAAGAAAACGTAGATGTTACGATTAAGTTTATGCGTAAGCACATGATGATTCCGCTGCAGCATGGAAATGAAACCTTTACTATTGATTGTGATTTTGCTGTTGGAGATAGTTGGGGAGAAACAGATACAATGGAAATTAATTGGAGGGAGAATAACTAATGATTTATACTGATATAGACGGAGTTCTTAGAGACCTATGTGGAGCTGCAGGAATTAATCCTATAGAATGGAATTGTAAAATTGGTCCAGAAGAAGTATCCTTTATAGAATTTTTTTCTAGCAACTTAATGCTTTTAAGTATAGCTAAACCTACAAAATACTTTGATGTAATTCAGATGTATCATAACTACATAAAACCTGTTATTATTTTAAGTGCACAACTTAACCCTTGGAAAGAACTTACAACTACATGGGTAAATAAGCATTTTAAATCTCCTCCAGTAACAATTTTTAATTCTGATAAGTTATTTTACTTAGGAAGAAATGATATTCTGATAGAAGATAGTCCTAACTTATCAGATTATTCTCAAGTAATTCTTATCGACCAACTTTATAACAGAAAGATTAAACTTCCGCATGTCAGAGTAGAAACTCCTAAGCAATTATTAAATGAAATATTCAGGAGCCAACATGGATTCACACTCTAAAACTATTGTTATTACTGTCCCATCAATACCTAAGC
>Ga0208769_1001353_pt1 | contig 10884 bp, 14 predicted proteins | sample AntAceMetag02UKC_FD_184768 | JGI IMG/M metagenome (GOLD analysis project Ga0208769, IMG submission 184768) | Saline lake microbial communities from Ace Lake, Antarctica- Antarctic Ace Lake Metagenome 02UKC (SPAdes) (version 2) | ecosystem: Environmental > Aquatic > Non-marine Saline and Alkaline... | reverse complement strand
TAAATCTTCTATTGAATCGCCGTGCCCGAGAATTTGAGAACTCTTAACTCCTGTAACTATTAACAAAACTCGTATTGATTTTTCCATATCTTCTGCAATCTGAGCTCCCCAGATTAATTTTGCTTCTGGGTTTAATTTATTTCCAATTGTTTCTATTATTGCTTTACACTCATCTAAACTCATATCAGGGCCCCCAATAATATTAACCAATGAGCCAGTTGCATCTGAGATATCTACATCTAACAAGGGATTTTGAATTGCTTTTTCTACTGCTTCTATGGCTCTTTGAGCACTATCTGATTCTCCCATTCCTATTAAAGAAACTCCTCCATCAACCATAACTGTTTTTATATCTGCAAAGTCAAGATTTACTAAACCAGAAGTTGTTACAAGTTCTGTTACTCCTTTAACCGAATTTGTCAAAATTTCGTCTGCTATTTTGAAAGCTGTATGCAAAGGTAAATCTGGAGCTAGTTCAAGAAGTTTGTCGTTTGGTATGACAATTAAAGTGTCTACAACTGATTCCATTTTTTCTAAACCATTCATTGCATTTTCTACTCTTTTTCTTCCTTCAATTGTAAAGGGCAGGGTTACGACTCCAATAACTAAAGCTCCTTGTTTTTTTGCTAATCCTGCCACTACTGGTGCTGCACCTGTTCCTGTTCCACCGCCCAATCCGCAAGTAATGAAAATCATATCACTTCCTGCTATCTTTTTTTTGATTTCTGATTCAGATTCTTTTGCAGCTTCTTCTCCAACTCGTGGATTGCTTCCTGCTCCTAATCCTTGTGTCAATTCTTTTCCGATTAATATTTTCTGGTCTGCATTAGCATATAATAAATCCTGGGCATCTGTATTAATAGCAATAAGTTCTCCTCCTTTAATCCCAATCTCTCTCATTCGACTTAGAGAATTTCCTCCTCCGCCTCCAACACCAATAACCTTGATTTTAGCAGACTGCTTTTTTAGAAGTTCTTCGAGTTCCCTATCAATCTCTTGCACTTCTGAAGATAATGTTGAAACAGGGTTTGATAAAGTAGATATGGGCTCTTGAGAATTCTCTGACGGATTATAAATATCTTCCATCTTAGAAATAGTGAATCCCTCTTTATAAGAATTATTGTGATTTTTTACTTGGATTATCTATTTCCTTTATTTCCAATTCAAGTCCGAGAACTTCTTTGAATTTGTCTTGGAATAATTTAGCATATTCTACTAATGCTTTATCTAACTCTAAAATTATTTTTTTATCCTCTATCTTGAACTTCAATTCCTGTCTAAAAAAGAAATCAATCAGTGCTTTGATTTTTTCATTTATATCCTCAATTTTTCTTTTTACTGTAAGATCATAAACAAGGTCTTTTCCAGCTAAAGGATTATTGAAATCTGCTATTACTCTTCCTCCTGAAACTGTAAGGACCTTTGCAGGTTTTCCGTCAAAATCAAATACTGCTCCAGGAATTGGTTGGGTTTTTTGTTCTCTAAAAACTTTCATAGGAATAAGCTGAATTAATTTAGAATCCCTTGGGCCAAATGCTTTTTCTGGAGTTAATTCAATTTTATATTTTCCAATTTCTTTACCCACTAAAAAATCCTCAATTCCTTTCAAAAACATTCCTTCTCCTAAACAAAAAACAAAAGGTTTTGCTGGAATATTTGAATTCATTTTTTCAAGTTCTTTTTTGATGTTTGAATCAAAAACTTCTCCGTCTTTGACTTTTCCGGTGAATTCTACATCAATAAAGTCTTTTTGTTTTAGGGCCATGTTATGAGAAGAAATATGGGAGTTAAAAAGTTTTGGATGATATTTTATCTAGAAGATATTAATAGAGATAAGATATTAATAAGAAAAAATATTGAAATTAAAATAATTCCTGCAATAGCAAATCCCTTTCCCTTGAGATTTTTATTCTTTTTAATAGATATCAACGCACTTATTCCTAAGCTTAATGGAATCAAATAAAAAACAGACACAACCCAGTTTACCGCAGTTGAAATGAATAATGTAGGAATTATTAGACTTAATAAATAGTAAATTACAAAAATTAATATTATTGAAATAAAACTCCATATAGCTAATTTGCTTTTCATATCTAAATAGGTGTGTTATAATTTATAAACTTTTTTAAAAACCTAACTAAACTTCAAGTCATTTTCGTGTTTTTAGATTATCAGTTTATATTAATCTGCGAACGACGTGAGCAGTAAATTTATAAACATATTTTTTTTGAATAGATTATGGTTTTAAAGATAATTGGTGCTACAGATGCCAAAGTAGGTACAAATATTATTGTTGATGGCGAACCTTGCACTGTTAAAAAAATGGATGTTAGTAAGACTGGGAAACATGGACATTCAAAAGCGAGGATTGAAGCTGTGAGCATAATCTCTGGACAGAAAAAAGTTTTTGTAATACCGGGTCATGATAGATTAGAAGTTCCATTAGTAAATAAAAAGAAGGGTCAGGTTCTCTCTGTTGGAGACAAAATAAGTTTGATGGATTTGGAAAGTTTTGAAACTCTTGAAGTTGCTTGTGCAGAGGATATAAAACAAGATGTTGCAGAGAATGATAATGTTGAATATTGGGATGTTGAAGGTAAATTGATTGTTAAGAGGAAATTATAATGGATGGACAATATGCTTTGGGCGCGAATGAGGATGAGATTTATGTTACAGTAGATGAATTTGATAGGATAATAAAAATTGCAAAAAAAGATCTTCCTGAAGAAGAAAGAGCAAATCAAAATTTATTAAATTTGACAAAAGATTTGGAGAACAAATAATGGCAAAAATTCCAGAAGCATCAAACAGGTTGTTCAAGAATGTTTTTGTTTGTAAAAAATGTAGGACTAAAATGAGAGCAGACCCTCAAAAAATTTTGAAGGGCAAGGTAAAATGTAGGAAGTGTGGCAAGAATGCGTTTAGACCAATAAAAAAGAAATAAGAGATGATAAAATGAATTTTATGATATATGACATTGCGTTGTTAGTGCTTTTTGTAGTTTTTATTTCAATTTTTCTTTATCGGAGAAAAAAGAATCTTAAGAAAGAAGGACTTTTACTTTTGTATCGAACTAGTTTGGGAATGAAACTAATTGAGAAGATTGGAACCAAATTCAAAAAGACCTTGAATTTTCTTAGTTATGTTGTAATTGGACTTGGGTATCTATTAATGGGTACTATGATTTATTTATTTGGAAAGATTGTTTGGATATATATCATAAATCCAGAAATTGTTAGGGCTATTAAAATTCCTCCAATAATGCCGCTTATCCCGTATTTGCCACAAGTTTTCAAACTGGATTTCCTACCACCCTTTTATTTTATATATTGGATAGTAATTATTGCCATAGTTGCAGTAGTTCATGAATTTTCACATGGGATTTTTGCAAGAAATAAAGATATCGGAATAAAAACTACTGGCTTTGGATTTTTTCCATTTTTCTTGCCTGTTTTTTTAGCAGCATTTGTTGAACTTGATGAAGAAAAAATGAAGAAAAAAAGCATCTTCTCACAAATGTCTGTGCTTGCTGCAGGAACATTTGCAAATGTCTTGACTGGAATTTTCTTTTTTGGTGTAATGGTTCTTTTCTTTTCTTTAGCATTTATGCCTGTTGGAGTTACATTCGATACGTATACTTATTCTGCAATCAATATATCTAATGTTGTTTCAATAAATGGTATTGCCTTGGAAGATGTTAGTCATGAAGGACTTTTGAACTCTGTTAGTGAGGAAGGTCTTAATGAAGTTCTTGTTGGTGGTGAAAAATTTATATTGACGAAAGATTTTTTGGAGTTGCAACAAAATCATAATGGATATCTCTTAGCATATGATGATGCACCAGCAGTGAATGTTGGTTTAGAAGGAGCTATTGCTGAAATCAATGGGGTTAAAATAGATAGCTTGGATAAAATTGGGAAGGAATTATTAAAATATTCTCCCGGGGATAAAATTACTATAACTACTATCTTGGATGAACAAACAACAAATTTTGATGTTGTTCTTGGCGAACATCCAACCAAGGAAAATGTTGCTTATTTAGGAATTGGATTTTCTAACCCAGAGAGTTCTGGAGTAATGGGGAAAATTATTTCTACATTATCCTCGTTTAAAAAATCCCATGTATTTTATAATGCGAAATTTGGGGCAGGAGAATTTATTTATAATTTATTATGGTGGTTAGTTTTGATTAGTTTTAGTATTGCTTTAGTAAATATGCTTCCTGTTGGAATCTTTGATGGTGGCAGATTCTTTTACTTGACAATCCTTGCAATAACAAAAAGAGAAAAAGTCGCAAAGAAAACATTTTCTATCATAACATATTTATTCTTGGCATTGCTTTTTGTTATTATGGCTTTCTGGCTTGTAAGTTGGTTTAAGTAAGTTTTAAAACATAATTCTTATTTCTTTTTTTATGATACCTGAAAAAGTTAGAGAAGTTTTGAAGAAACAACATTATGGAATTGTTGGAAAACATTCTGCTGTGCAAGTTTGTAGGTGGACAAAGAAGTCGATTAGAGATGAAGGAATTTGTTATAAAGAGAAATTTTATGGGATTAAGAGCCATCTTTGTTGCCAGATGACGCCAGCTGTGATGTGGTGTCCGAATAAATGTTTGCATTGTTGGAGGGCTGTTGAATTAACAATTGGAGACAAACTTGGGAAAGGAATTGATTCCCCTAAAGAAATTATTGATGGATGTATTGAAGCACAAAAGAAATTATTAATTGGATTTAAGAAATCAAGAGAGAAGAGAAATTTGAGTCGGGCGAATATGGAGAAGTGGGAAGAGGCTCAAGAGCCGATGCAGTTTGCGATTTCATTATCTGGCGAGCCATTTATTTATGATAAAATTGGGGGATTGATTGAAGAATTAAGGAAAAGAGGCAAGACAAGTTTTCTTGTAACTAATGGACTTTATCCTGAGAAAATTAAAGAGTTGGCTGAGAAGAAACAATTACCAACTCAATTGTATATTTCTGTTAATTCTCCAAATAAAGAAATGTATGATAAGTTTCACAGGAGTTCTATGAAAAATGCTTGGGAGAAATTGAATGAGAGTTTGGAGATTATGTCTGAGTTAAGTTGCAGAACCACACCCGACCGAGTAGGTCTGAAAGAGGTTGTACACCGAGACAGTTCCAAAGGAACGTCTACTAGGGGCATTTTCAGAATGAATCTTGTGAAAGATTTGAATATGAATAATATCAAAGAATATGCAGAGTTGATTAAGAAAGCAAGCCCAATGTTTGTTGAAGTTAAGGGATTTATGTCTGTGGGATTTGCAAGGCAGAGGTTGGGATATGATAGAATGCCATCTCATGAAGAAATTGTTGAATTTTCTAAAAAACTTGCCAAAGAAACTGGATTAAAAATTCTCGACGAGAAAGAAGAATCAAGGGTTGTGTTGTTGGGAAAGAGTAGGGAAGGGATGATGATTAGGAAACTATAAGAAAGATAAATAAGAGGAATAAACACCCTATAGAAGCTCCAATAGCAATTTTTAATGAAGTCCCATAATTTTTAGGAATATTATACTTCTCTATTAATCTCTTCGTTAAATCTGTTGATAATAAGAATACAAATCCCGAGAAAATTCCAGATACTAGTCCTGCCATCAATATATAAGCAGTATTAAAATTGATCATCTTTTACAAATCCACCACTCCAGTCCTAGTTAATGCCGCAAATCTGATTCCAACAGGCAGGTTGATTAGGGCTGAAATAAGTGCCATGTGTTCTTTTCCATTTCCACTTGCAATAGTTACTGCAACTTCAACTCCTTTAATTTTTCCCTTGAGTTTTTTTGAAATATCCTCTCTTAAATCAATCAATCTTTTTCCTAAATCTACCTTTATGAATTCTGTTATTTCTTTTTTGTCTTCTATTTTAAATTGTGAAGAAAAATCATCTCCGAGAATTATAACTTTGTCCCAGTCTCCTTGTTTAATTAATCCAGAGATTTGTGCCCATGTTTCTTTTCCTGATGATAGGAGTGCTATTAGTTCCATGTGAAAGAAAAAGAAGATTTGTTTTTAAGGATTATTGTGATGAAAATGTTCTGAAAATTTTACTTTTTGTTTTTTGGTTTTTTCCCTGGACGACTATGAAAACCAGAAATTATTTGATGTATACTTATTAATGCAAGTAAAATAAATGTAATTGTAAAAATGTGTAATATATTTGTAATTAAATTTTCATTTAAAATCTCATCATACAATCCTAGTATGTTTCCTACTTGATATAGAACAAAAAGACCCAATGTAGATGTAAGAAATAATGAAGATGCTCTTAACTTCCCCTGGCATTTTGTTACTATCATTATCCCAAGGAAGGTGCTTACTAATGCTAAAGAAAAATAAATCAAATCCCTTACTAAAGTTGTGTCAATCATTTAACCTCTTTTATTTTATGTATTTTTTTAATTGTGCTTTTTCTCTTTCAATATGATGTGTTTTATCTTTTTTAATCTTTCTAATTTTGGGTTGTCTAGGGATTCTCTTTTTTTCTATTCTTCTAGGAGTAGAACTAAAAGAATTTCTTTGCTTTTTCCTTCTTCTAAAATCTGTTTTTTCTTTAACTTGGGCTAAGAAACATAGCATTGCTGCAAGTAGGGAAAGGGAAATGAATATAGCTAATGTTTCAGAAAGATAAGGAACAAAAAATAATCCTGCTTTGTCCAAAAGATTGATAATCCTAATTGTAATCAGTAAAATTATGACACCTATTAAACAAGTAAGAAATCTGTTTATCTTTCCATTCATCCTCATTTTTATCGCAACTAATATTAAAAATGTTATTAAATAAATTATTAATATCACTATGCTGATTATAATTGTTAAATTAATCATTTTTTATCTTTTCCCTCATTTTTTTAAATCTCCTATGTCAATCCTCTTTTTTATCTTTGCCTTGATTTTTCTAGTTTCATAAAAGAAAATAATCAAGGTTATGAATATACTTAAAATAATAATTAGGAGTATAAATATTTTGCTCAACCCGGTTATTTTTTTTCTAACCACCTCAAATGAACTAGTTGCACTCCCAACATCTCCCTTGTATATCGCTTTCACATACACCTGATATTCTCCAGGCACAATATTTTGACTAATATCAAACTCATGAATTAAACTTAAACTGGTTTCTACAGCAACTGTATCACTATCAAAGATAACTACTTTCCCTTTTGAGTTTAATATTCTATATTCTAACTCCACATCTACTCTTTTTCCTTTTGATTCTATCCTGTAAAGATTTAATTTAATAAATAGTTTATCTCCTCGATTAATTTGTAAAAAATCTTCTGGGATTTCTAAACTAACATCAAACAAGGATTTTTTTGATTCAACCTCAACAGAAACTAAAATTTCTTTTGTTGTTCCTCCGCTAGTTATAAGAAGTTTTCCAAGATATAAGTCGGGAATAGTATCTTCTCTTGCTAAGAAATCCAATGAAATTGTTTTGGATTTTCCAGGAGCAATTGAAAAAGATGTTTCACTTAACCTAACAAATTCTTCAAGTGAGGGATTTGTTATGGAAAAAGTTAATGTACTACCACCATTATTTGTTATAGTAATACCCTTCATAGAAGTTTCTCCTTGTTTTAAACTAACACTAATTCTTTCTTCACTTATGGTAAATTTCGTTATGGTTGAAGTTCCTCCTCCACCTCCAGAAGGAGGGGTTGTAGGGGGAGGGATACTTACCAATGTTCCTCTGATTGCAGAATAAGATAAATTTTGAACACTAATTCTTGTTCCATTGTCCCTACAAATTACTCCATTCACATTAACTCCAGTATTATTTCCTAAGCAAGTTGTAAAATCTATTTCATTGCTCCCAGTACACCCCGCACTCATTTCACTTATTGAATTAATCTCTGCATTTTTAACACATAAACTAACAAAACTATTATCCTCCAAGAACAATGTTTTATTATTTTTTAATTGTCCTGAAAAATTAACAATTATATATGTTAATGCTTTTTCTATGACAACTTTGCTCAAATCTAAAGCAGAATCAGTGAAATTATAAGTAAAATTAACCATCACATCTGTTTGGTCATAAAATATAACTTCATGAGTTTCATTAAATGAGCCCTGAGTGTGATTCCCCCCAATAGTTATGTTTAATTCGGTTACACCAGTAGTTGTTACATATGTCGCATTATATAAAAGATTATCATAACTATCCCAAACATTATCATTATCCACGTCCACATCTCCATAAATACTTACACCATAGATTTCATCATTAGTAATTTTCGCATAGGTTACTGGTAGCACTAATAACAAAGCTAGCACAAAGATAATAAATTTTTTATTTTTCATTTTAACTCACATAGATTGCACAATTGTCAAGGATTTCTAAAATTCCCCCACTACCTGGGTCTCCCAAGTTTGTTGTTTTAATTTGGGCATCACATTGGGTAGTGCCTGAACCTATGAAAGACAAGGTACCTATTCCAAGATCACAGGCTTCTGAAATAGTGCAAGCATCAACATGGTTGATTTCCCAATCTTGATTTAATCCTGCACAGGTGCAAGTATCTGTTCCAGAATCAAATAAATCATCAAGCCTTACAGCCATCACCCCATATTCATTAGCATCTAATCTATCTTCGTTTGGGTCTTGCCCTAAATGTCTTCCGTAATAAGCATAAGTACTTGTTCCAGAACTTTCTACTATTATTCCGCCACTAGTTCCTTCTTGATAAGTATCTGGGGTTTGTGCGCCTCGAGTATACCAAGCCATACCCCCAAGACCCATATCTACTCCATCTTTGTGTAAAGTTATTTGAGGAATACTCCTTGTTCCTGAATTGCTTGATCTAGTTCCTGTTCCAGAAAACATAAATAAATAATCTCCTTCATAACCTGCTTGAATAGTAATTTCACCGTTTGTTGCTCCACTAAATGCATCATCTTCTTCATCTTCAACATCAATAGTATCAAACAAAGCATAAACTGTACCTGAATTAGTTGGGTCTCTTGCTGTTGTAGCGTGTGCCCGATAATAGTTTGCATCATCACTTAGCTTAACTATCTGAATACCCATATTTTCTTCAATAGTATTACCTGTAGCAGTTGTTTCTACTTGTGTAAGTCCCATTTGAACATGCATCTCTGCACCAGCACTTACATTAATAATACTAATATACCATGGATTTCCTTCATTAGACCCCCCCCGAGGCTCGAACATAAGCATAACTTCTTGCAACAGGCAATTCAACATTATCAATAAAAGTTTTTGTTTCAAAAGAAGCTCTTACATTCTCATATGCTGAAGCACCGGTAATAACAAGGTAATGTCCACCTTCTGCAAGAGTAATAGTATAATCATCTGCCTCCAGAGTATAACCAGTATCTTCTTCTAATTTGGTTCCATCCCAAGTTAAATTCACCCAACTAATAACCCCACTAGTCATAGATAATGCTTGGTCAGAAGACTTAGTATACCTGGCATAATCCCAATCATCTCCTAATTTAATAATTTGAAAACTTGAATCATCAGCAACACTTGTAGCGATTTGGTCACCATTAGTCCCTCGATAATTTATTTCAACAGAAATATTATCTCCCGCACTAACACTTAAAATTCCCCCCCCACTTAAAACCCAATCAGCATCTTCAGTCATCCTACTATATCCACTACTATAAGTTCCATCAACTCCCGCATCATTAACAGAAACTCTTCCTTCCCAAGCAAGCCTATTATCATAATCTGTAGTTCCTCTGGTTGTATACAATACTAAATAATGTCCATCCTCATTAACTTGAACGTGAATATCATCTGCATTTTGTGTAAAATAACTGCTAGGAGATGCTTCATTATCAAATGGAAATCCGGTCCAAGTTTCTGCTGTTGGAGTCCAATCAAATGTTCCTACAGTATCTGTCCATGTCCCGATTTCAACGGTAGTTTGTGGGTCAATTATCAAATCAAACTCAACACTTCCATCTAATATCTTTAAATCAAATGTATCTTGGCTTCTTTGCAAGTTTGTTAAAAATACTTTGTTGTATTTATTATCATTTAAGCTTGTGAATTCAGCGATAATTTCTTCGCCATTCTTTTCATACACTTCAATTCTTGGATTTCCGGAGATTATTCTTGGGTATATTGTTATATCATTTTTATTTGACAATTCCTGCTCAAATGTAACTCCTATATATTCATTGTCATGAATTGGTTCACTCCAGATTCCATCTAATGCGGAAGTTTCTTCATAAATATCGGAAATAAAAGCCCTATTTTCATCCAAATGCGCTGCTTTAGTTATCACTATGTTTGTTGAACTACCTGTTATAGAGATTATTATTAAGAAAATTATTATGCAAACTAATCCTGATACGAATATTTTTTTCATTTTAAACTCCTGAACATATCATCCCTCCTGATTCAAATTTAATGCAATCTGTCGCAGTAATATTATAACCTCCCATACCTAAATCTGCTGTATTGTCTGCATCAAAAATAACAGCTTCAATTTCATCTTCTGAATCAAAGGCAGCATTGTAATCATCTGTTTCACATGCTAAATCATTTCCATTCAAATAATAATGACTTCCTGCAGCACAGGTTGTACCAAATGCTATTTTTCCTTCTGCAATTTCATCATCACCAATAACAGTATCTAAATCAAGAGCGGTATTCCAATAAGAAGCATTGTAAGTTGAATAGATTCCTGTATAGTTTAGTAATCCTTGAATATTTGAAGTTAGATTAATTGCTAGGTATGTTGCGTTGTAAGTTGATAACCAATCTGTATTCCAGTTATTGTAAGTGTCCAATGTCCAGTTTCTTGAAACATTTGTTGCATAAGCATCCCAAAGAGCAGAGTTATCTGTGAAGCTGTAGTCTGTTAATAAATCTGTGAATCCT
>Ga0208769_1001352_pt1 | contig 10889 bp, 27 predicted proteins | sample AntAceMetag02UKC_FD_184768 | JGI IMG/M metagenome (GOLD analysis project Ga0208769, IMG submission 184768) | Saline lake microbial communities from Ace Lake, Antarctica- Antarctic Ace Lake Metagenome 02UKC (SPAdes) (version 2) | ecosystem: Environmental > Aquatic > Non-marine Saline and Alkaline... | reverse complement strand
TTATCGGAAACCTATGTTTCCATCACAGAAAAAAATTCTTGATATACTGAGAAATAGACCAGCAACATCTCAAGAATTAGTCAACATGACTGGGCTTTCACCAGACTCCATTAGAGGGCGTATCTCTGAACTACGCACTCGGTTCAATTTTAATATTAAAAAGATTGATGGAAAATATCACCTTCAAGATGGCAATAAAGACATCGAAAGCGTCATCGCATACATTGCCAGCCATAATCAATATGGTCTAAAGATTAAAATAAGCAAATTGATGGATGAACTTGACATGAACCGTGAAATAATCGACAAAATTCTTAGTACGTTATATCACAGAAAACAGCTATTCCAAGTATCAAAAGATGTCATTATTATTTATAATATTTAAATTTTTCTGAATAACTTTAAATAGAGTAATGCATAAATATATTGCTTGAGATATGGGGGAGTAAGTACTTATCGATGAGTACTTACTCTGCCACATAGATTTTTTAAAAAATTTAAACTGGTAGAGCATCTTTTTGTAAAAACAAGTAACTTTTCCCCTTCGATGAAGCCTTCTCATCTGCTAATTTTTTCCCACACATTAAAAACAAAATTCTGAATGGCAAAAGACTTTATATAATTTTGGTGGGACGTTTAATTTATCTGGTTTAATAATGGTGCCCATTGCAATGCAGTTCCTTCTATAGTCATATATATTGTATTGTACCCAGTACTTGACTTAATCAGTGAATGTTGTCCACCCATGAATCCAAAACCATAGGCAATATTTCGCCATATCTTTGTCGTCCATCTTGGTCCCGATTCATCATGGTCAAGACTCCAATCCTCCAAATATGCAGCATAGTATCCTTCAACAACATTTAAAGAATCATCAGTGCCATAAAAATGAACTACCAAACCATAGGATTGTAAAGTATTAAGAGACATCGGTTGCTCGGTTCCAGATAGCTGTTGAATTGTTTCAAAAAGAGTCGATACTGAATCTGTAATCTCAGTACCCCCTGAATATGCTTGTGGACTTGATGTAATAAGAGGGACGTTTACAAGCCCAACATACCCTAAAATAACAATGATTATTATTACAAATATTACTAATCCTATCAATACTTTTGCTGCAGTTCTCATGTTTGCTCCTTTAAAGAAAAGAGAAAAAAGGTATTAAAATATTTCTATACCTTTCCAACCACTAATTTTTACTTTGCAAGCTTTCATGGACTCTTTGTCAATCAATGTTAACAGATGTATAACTGTTATCACTAAACTCACAACTGACATAACGCCGATTGTTCCACCAAATATCGAATATCCAAAGAGACCTCCGATAAAGCCTACGACACCAGATATCGTAGCTATTACGGTAAGAGTAAATGCTATTCCCCAGGCATACTTGTTCATCTTCCAGAGACTATAGCCTACAATGAACCATACTACAGCAACAATCAAAGTGATTATTCCCGCAGTAGTAAACATCGCAGTCAAGTCAGATATTCCTAGAAAAGAACTTAGTGTTGCCCCGCCTACAATAGCTAACATAGAGCCTACTGCCATGATTGCTGCTTCAATCCATATCAATATGCTTGCAAATTTCAAGCTGTTTGGTATTTTTTTACCCATGATTATCAACAACCAAAAACTCATCTGTGTTTATAAAAGTTGGCTGGGATAGGTGGGAAAGTAAGTGGGACAATCCCACCGAAGATTTATATGAAACAAATTCATTTCAAATACTTATGGCTCTGCAAAGAAAAGTCCGTGAAGTTGGAAATTCCCTCAATGTAGTTATTCCGTCACAGATTGCAGACCTACATAATATTGATGATGAAACTATTTTAGAGTTTGAACCAATGGAACAGGGTGTGTTCAAACTTAGAAAAATTGCCCAGATGTGTACTGTTAGAAAAAAGGGAACTGAAGAAACAAAAAAGATTCCAACTAACATGGGACGTTGTATTCCACCTAAAGGGTGGGAAAAGACGTGATAGAATATCTTCTTGCATGGCTTATCTTTATTTTAATTGGTGCTTTACTAGGTTCAACCGCCCCATATAATAGAAATAGATGGATTGTTATTGGTTCAATCAGTGCAGCAGTTATATCAGGAGTGTTATTGTTAATCGCATGGGCAATAATTACGATATCCCACTACTTTGGCATTCCTTTACTCATCGTCCTTGCCATAGTTGTAGTTGCTTTATTTATTTTTAGCAGACGTTGAAACGGATACCAATCGTGCCCCAACATTTATATATTTCTTAAAACAACGACAATACAGAAGAAGCGGAGGATTTCTTTGGGCAAGGTAATCAAAATGCAACCGTCTAAACGTTTTCATTTTATATCACATCCCCTTACCTGGAGTTTTGCTCCCTCCTTCTCATCCACTTTTATATCACAATATTTAAAAATAAAAGACAGTTTTTGTATCCCGCCTTCCCAACCTATAAACTGTCAAAGTCTGTTGAGGGGTCGGTCTGATGAGGATATGCACATCCCGAACAGCCTATCGTTCTGCAACAAGTCAGGGATACTCTTAATTTCAAAGCAACCTACTAAGTTGCAATGAGTCTGAATTTATTTTTTCATTTTAAAGAATCTAACATGCGAGAGGGGATTATCTCCAATGGGTCTCCCCCTTCATTCGTAAATTTTGCTAATTTAAGTATCAGGTCTTTTTCAAGCTGCCGTGCATCTGAACTTACTTTATGCAGTTGCTTATTTGTTAAAGAAGTCCTGATATCTCCGAGATGTTGTTTCTCTGCAGATAAATCACCGATTCCACAGAACATGCCAACTTTATCAAATTCTTTTTCAAGAAGCGAAAGATGATTGTCAACACTTTCTACATTGTTTTTTTCTGCAAGCTTCTGGATATTTTCCAGTTCAATGAAAGCCTGACCAGAATAATATGCACAACTTTGTTGCGAAGCCATATAATAAATAATGAAACAAGACTTTATAAAAGTAATGTATGGAAAGTATTATATATTTAAAATATATTTAAGTGAATAATATGAAAAAGAAGATTACAGAAATAAGTGTTCCACTGACTATTGAAGAAGCAATATCTGGAAAAGGTGGCAACAATGTCGATTAGTAGTTCTATGCTATTGATAGTAGGTGGATTTATTATAATAATATCATTTTTAAAAATAATATTCACTCATACAGATGCTAGTGTTATGATAGCACTGGGTATGATTCTCCTTGCACTGGGTAGTATACTGTCTGAAATGGAATCACAGACAGCCATATTAAAAAGTATCAAAGAAGAAAGGGGAAATATTCCCGATAAAATTATTGAAGGAAAAGAAGGGGGAAATACCAAAGAGGAATAAATATGGAAAAAGAAGAAAAAGAAAAAAACTATGGATATAAGGCTGTTATAATTATATTGACAACTCTACTCATTTTTAGTAATGTCATACAATTTACAGAAAATAGTGACACGGTAGAAGATTTAGAAAAGCAGCTATCTAGTTTATACAGTCAGATGTCTGGTATTTACGCAGAAGAGCTAGATGTAGATTACCTATATATGAAATCAATCGAACCCATGGGATTCATAAATTATACGACAATCACGGATGCCACTGGAGATACCCGTGGCGTTAGAAGCATCATATATAATGGAATTTTTTACAAATTATCGAAAGAGCAAGCAAACCGCTCAATAGAAATCTGGGAAGGGAGATACATATGTGATGCTGTTTTTTCTTTTGACAATGCTGCTGCAAATGATTGTAAACCAATGCAAGCAGGCAAACTCTACAGGATGTATTACTATTATAGAGGTTATGATTTTTTAAGCATTATCTATTATGAAGAGGTAGAAACAGGAAAGATTTATTGAGTGAAAAAATGAAAAAGAAATATTTAATGTCGAGTATACTAATTATACTAGCAACAATTATAGTGATAATGACAGCATCAATACTTTTATCTGAAAAAACAGCAGTTGCACAAAATGATTTTAAAGACATAATAGAAAAGGCAGAGAACTATACATTTGATTTTAATTTTTTATTGGATGAAGCAGATAAAGAATTAGAGCTTTATCGTGAAATCGGCAACAGCACGTATCTTGAAATTGCTAAAAGCGATATTTATGTAGCTATGTTAGTACAGTTGGAATATCACAAATGGTACACATATAACCTCTCAAAAAATGAGACACTTGAACCCATTGACCAATATCTTTGGAATGATGTTTACCATAATGAAGATAGATTGCAGTCTTACCTTTATCTATTTATGAATAGTATAGAATTTAGATGAAAATATGAAAAAAAACTTAATTGATTTCTATAACCATGCAAAAAAAGTTTGCATTGCAGAAGGATTTCAAAAAGAGATACAGATGGTCGAAGACAGGAAATTTGAGCAAATCAATTCCACATATTTCTTCAGAGAATATGCCTGGGTTGTTATTAGCTCTGGGATAAGCAATAAAGCTGCAATATCTGTTTTTACTAAATTAATGGATACAAGAAATATCGATGTTGTAAAGCATCCTGGAAAGAACAAGGCTCTGAAAAAAGCCGATTATAATTATTTAGATTGGTTTTTCCATTTACAGAAATGCGATACGGATGAAGAAAGAATTGAGTTCATCCAGACGCTGCCATATATGGGACCAGCAACATCATATCATCTTGCCAGGAATATCGGCATCGATGTTGCAAAACCTGATAGGCATCTTGTAAGGATTGCTGAACATTTTAATTACATCGATGTTCAACAGATGTGTAAGGATATTTCAAGTCAAACTGGTGACAGGATTGGAACAGTAGATATAATCCTCTGGAGAGTGATGCAGTTGACTAAAGGTACCATTTTGGAGATGCCCAATGTCAAGTCTTTATGATATTAGTGTTAAAGATAATGATGCATTTTCATTTCAGGGAAAAAAACATACTAAAGAATGGAAAATAAAATGTCGAAAAGAATGAGTGGGAAAAACAATCCAAGTTATGGAAAACATTTGTCTGATGAACAAAAGAAAAAGGAGATGATTTAATGGACGAACACTTATTCGACAGTGAAAAAGAATTGGAAAAAGCTCTAAAAGAAATGGTTACTCTTGGACTATTAAAAGTTAGGATTGATAAAAATGGTGAGATGAATTTTAAACCAACTGAAAAAGGGAAAAAATATATAGGTGATATGACACCAAAATGAATAAATGTACTTTAAAGTATTGAAAAAGAGATGAAAACAATGGAAAAAAAATGTAGGAATTGTAAATGGTTATTGAAGATTCACGAAGAAACGACCAACCTTAATAGGTACCATTGCATATTTCCCCTTACCCCTATTGATGCAAAAAACAATGCAAAACTTTCCCATCCAGAAAAAAAGGATTGCACCCCATTACAAACTGATTTTACTAAAATACTACGGGTATCATTAAATACGACATGTAAATATTTTGAAGTACGTCCTAAAACAACATCATATTTCAGAACGGTAGATATTGATTTCTATACCGAGTATTTAAAATTTTTTGATAGGGATTCAGCAGGAGCGGATTCTATAGGAGCTTTAAGAGAAAAAATTAACAGTCTTGAATTGGCAATAGATACAATTCGAAATGTCGTTGGTATTAAAATTCCTGAAATCGATATTAAAGTTAGTAATATGGATATAAAACAAGTGAAAAAAATAATCAAAAGTAGAGATTGGTATAAAAATCAGTATAGCAATCTTAATGAAAAATATCAAAATATTCTTAAATTAACTAAAAAAATTGAGGTAAAATAATTATGGAACTGACGGATGAAGACATAACTGTTAAAATAAAAACAGGCACCGTAAAACATAGACAATGCGATGTCTGCGGATGTGAACTTTCAATGCCTGACCTTGGAGTGTATTCCAGAGAGGGATTGCAAACTGCTGTATGTGATATCTGTACACCAGCCAAAGAACATTATGTGTTGCTTGCTTATATTGAAGAATTAAAAAAAACTCATTCCAAACAAGAAATAATTGAAATACTTGATAAACGCATGGAAGAAACTTGGGGCGATTCAAGCATTTATACCATTGAAGAATGGGAAGAATAAACAAAAGGAGAGGATTAGATGAGATATTTAAATTTGAAAAAAATATATAAAAATAGGCAAAAACTTAGCGAAAAGGAAATATTAGCTTATCAAAATCAGGGGATAATTATAGAAAAATCTGGAATATCGGTTATCAACAAATTCGACTTTGATGCTGAAATTTGTAAGAGACTTAATGGAAAAATAATGGAGGATGGTTTATGCTATGTATTGGAACGGATATATCCGCCTTTAAAAGATGTGCGTATTGGATTTAAACGAGATGAGGAAAATGGATAAAAAAACATATCATGATGCTTCAAAAGCAATTGATGAATTGATTTATTTATAGGTGAAAAAAAATGTTAATAACAGGACATATTAGAGAAATAAAGCAGGATATTGAAAAGCTGGAACAAGGAGTTTATTTGACTGTATGGATTCCAAAACCAAAGAACACATTTACAGAAGGGAAAACTGAAGAAGATGTGAAAAAGAAAATACAAGAATTTAAAAAAATACATCCTGGGGACATTGAATTTGATTATATAGATGATAAATAGAAGTGAAATGATGATTGCTGAACTATTGTTGTTGTATGGCACCTGGGCAATTTTAAATGGGTCTTATTCCTATGTCAGAGATGAGAAGCTAGAAGAATTTGCACATCGTCTTGTCATCACATGGGGAATTGTAACAGTTTTTTATGGAGTTAACTTATTGTTAAATTTATGAAATGATTATTATGCAAACAACATTACAAATACAAATAATTAAAGTTATGCGTTGCCCTAAATGCGGAGAAATCGGGGCTGTGGTTGAAGAAACTAACGTGTTTCGATTCTGTAAAAAATGTAACGAAAAGTTTGGAATTGTATGGGATTGAAGGTATAAAAATGTGGAAGTGGCGGAATAAAAGCATTTGCAAACCTATAGATTTGTTAAATGTAAGACGCTTGGGGAAAGGTTGTGAATGAACGGTAATGCTGGTTCGCTACCATCCTAGTAACCCCTGCTCAAAACATGTGGAGCAACCGTGTAGGTTCAAATCCTGCCTTCCACACTATAAAAGTGAATGATATGAGCGTAGATTCAGAATATCACGCATACATATGCATAGACAAAGGCTGTACTGCAAGATGCGTCTCGTTTTCCAGAGATGACGGTAGCATGACACATGATGAAAAACCTTGTCATTGTCTGTATGGCGGGGCAGAAGTTGAATGGTGTAGAATTGAAGAATATATCGATGAAATTATGAAATTGAAAAAGGCACTAGACGTAGCATCAGATTCAATTAATAAAATTGAAGGGCTACCTGGGATGATAAAATGAAAAATGGATTAAAAATCTCAAAAGAAGAAATGTATTCCTTGGACTGGAAGCATATATTATTTGATGCAATCAATAGTCGTGAGACTTCATGGGGGAAGATTAACAAAGCTTTGATAGAATATAGGAATGCGGGAGATTGCCTTGCAGGTGCCGTTATCGATGAAATGAAGAAAAAAGGATTGATAAAATGAAAATTCGTATAATACATGACAAGGATAAAATTGATATTTCAAAGGGAAAAAAGATACAGGACTATGAAATAGATGGACATACCGTAATGCCATGGTATATCAATTGTTTAAGCATAAGATACAAAGATGAACGTTTGGAATTTACGGTACTTGATGAGGTTATCGTTAAAAAATCATATAATAATGATGATGGAGAACATCTATGGATTATTGGCAAAGATAAAATGACGGTAACTGAACAAATAAAACGGGGTTTAAAACCTGAATATGAAAAGATAATGTGAAGAAAAATGGTAAAAACCCTTACTGACCATGTAAAAAAAAGATGGGGGATAGAGCTATCCTCGACCAAAACATTTGGCGATAAAATATATTCTTTAATCGGTGTTGGTTATAAGGAATATATCAGAGATGATTTAGATGAGAAGAGAACAGAAAACATCGAAGTCGGTGAAGATAAAGAAGGTGAAAAAATCTATGCCACATACTATTTTGGAGATGATTATTGATGTCTCTATTTGTTAGTTTTGCCTGGACAATAAAACCATTTCTTGCTAATGCTAAAGATATGACAAGAAGATATTGGAAAACAGTCCATGCTGAAAGATTCGCACCAGACATGATTGTAAATGCTTTTGATAAATTACCGTATGCCCATGGCAAAAAAATAGGGGAAATCAAGATAACTAAAAAACCATATCAACAAAGAACAGGTTTAATGACAGAACTGGATTATAAACGAGAAGGTTTGCTTTGGATGGAACAGAATAATATCAGCATCCATGGCGAGAAACCAAGAACATTCTTTGAAGATTGGAAAAAGAAAGATGATTTGGTCTGGGTATTGGAATTTGAGAGATTTAAATGAATTACCTAGATGCTTTAGATGCGATTGAATGTTGGCTTGAAAAAACTGGCGTTCGGGAATACTGCAGGACAACATGTAAAGGTCAATGCTGCAAGAACTATTGCAAGGAAATGAGATGCCTGAGACCGCCGTTAACCTGTGCAGTATATCTATGCCCTGATGTAAAAGAACATATGATGGACCTACATCTTTCAGAAGAATACAAAAAAAACTATACTGAAATTCTAAAACTATTCCTTTTTACAGGAATCAATACTCCAGACCCAGGAGAAATATTTGCAACAATAGATATCCCAGATGAATTGATTGAATATATTACAGAACTTGATTTAAAATTTGATAAAAATATAATTGTAAGCGACCATGTATGGAAACGGATTTAAATGTGTCAGAAAAGAAGTTCAGTTGAAGGCGTTGTTTTTATAGACAACATACCAAGAAGGATTAGAGTGGATTCCTGCATAAGATATCTACCTCTTTCACTTTCAATGCATGGATACAATCCTGTCGGATGTTGCTGTGGACACGGGAAATATCCATTGACTGTCGTATGTAAAACAAAATCTGGAAAGTTCTATGAACTGATTTCAGGAACTAATATTCCAAGAACAAGAAATTTTTATAAAATGGATAAGGATGGATATTATTATATACCTGAAATAGATAAATAATATTATCAAGGAAGCTTGGAAATAACTAAAATTAGAATGGAGTGTAATATGGTAATAGATATTGACGATATAAAAAGGTTAGATGCTATTGATAATTATCCAAGGATAATTTCATGTGATAATTTATTAGATTTTTGTTACACAACCGTTTATAAAAAGAAAGATTTAGTAAATCTATTTATTTCAGTAAAATCTTTAAAAAAAGATGGGACCACCATACCAGATGTTGAACAATTTACTGTAAAAATGACGTTAAAACAGATGGAACAGTTATACAAGGAATTGGAAAAAAAGATGAAAAAATATCTAAGTGATTAGGAACCAAACTTGTAAATTTTAATTGGAGGAAAAATGAAATTCGATAAAGAAGTCCTCGAAATAATAGAAGCAATCAAAGAACCGACTAAATACAAATCAATAATAGAGCACAAGCAGAGAATATTCAAATTAGCAGATTTCTGTGAAAGAAAAAACTTCTATAAAGAAAATAAGAGGGTAGCCAATATATTCCTAAATTCTTTTAACCGATACAAATCAAAGGAACGAGTGGTAAAATGCTATCTCCACATATTAAAAAAGATAGCTTATTCCCCAACTAAACTTCATGTAGATGGCTCAGTAATCCTTGTCTTCCCCGTTTTAAAAAAATTGATTGAACTAGCTGAAGGTGATTGATATAAAAGAAAAGGATATCATAAATGAATTTGATAAAGTTATCAAAAAATGGGAGAAAAACAAAGAAAATATCAGTATCGATGCAGATATATTGGATATGTTTTTTCGTTCTGAAGGTGGATTAATTTACATTAATACTGAACGAAAAGGTGCTATTGGTTTATTGCCATTTCCAAAAATGTTAGGGGTCTATTTATTTGATTTGGATAATAATGGTAAGTTAAAATGCATTGGAAATCGTGGCATCATTCTTGATGGAGAAATTGATGTCAGTGTTATCAAGAATGCCATAGATATTTGCGGAATCAAAGGAACTGAACACGATAATAAATTAGTTGATGATATAAGTGTCAGTTAAAAGGAGTTGAATTATTTGAATGAAAAAACTTTGAAATGCTATTTTGTTGAAGCAAAGAATCATGATGAGCCTAATGGAGTGTCGGCTACTGCATGCAATGCACTTGATGCAAAGAAGTATGCTTTCCCCTATCTTGCAGAATATGACGTTGAATGGATTGATATGCGACCAAGACTTTTAAAAAATGCCAATATCGATGGATTGGAAGAAGGTCATGTCTTCGAAGGCTCTGATAAAATAATGCACGATGCCTTATATCGAAACGTGTATTGTTCAATCAGTGAATGCACATGCCCGAATTGTGGAAATGAGTATACAGAAGTACGAGAGATTTATCCCGATGTATTTGGTTGCGATAGCTGTGAAGACAAACTAACTAAAGAAGACATCAACAATCCTTATGTGAAAAAATCAGAAGGAGAAGAAAATGGAAGAAGAACTATCAAAAATTAAAAAAAAACTATTAAAAGAATCGAAGGACCAGGATTTTTCAGCAAGTCGGGATTCTGAAATATATCTATTAGGAGAATTAAATGGAATCGGAAAAGCAATAGATGTGATTGAAAAACTCTTTAACTCTAAGAACGGGTCAATTGAATTTTATTCCAGTAGAATGAAAGAGGTACAGAAGTATAAAAATAATTTACCAGAACCGCATCTGACAAAGATATGTAATATCCTTGCAAATGGGAAACCAGAACCATAGGTGTCATTATGAAAAAAATAAAGAAGATACTAATCGCA
>Ga0208769_1001350_pt1 | contig 10892 bp, 17 predicted proteins | sample AntAceMetag02UKC_FD_184768 | JGI IMG/M metagenome (GOLD analysis project Ga0208769, IMG submission 184768) | Saline lake microbial communities from Ace Lake, Antarctica- Antarctic Ace Lake Metagenome 02UKC (SPAdes) (version 2) | ecosystem: Environmental > Aquatic > Non-marine Saline and Alkaline... | reverse complement strand
TCGGTCAATGCCAAATAAGCTGGACTTGTGGTTGCAGCAGCCGATGTTAATTGGCTCTGTAAGCTTGTTGCTCTGGCATTAGCTGCCGTAATCTGTGGCGTGTAATACATATACATTCCAGCAACGCAAAGAGCCCCTACTAGAGCGACTGCAATTATCGTTACTGCCCAATTTGTTTGTTTTTTTACCATTTTTTAATCACAAGACCCTTAATGTTTTGTGGATTTATATACTGAAATGAATTGCTAAGTTGACACCATTTAAAAAAAGACATTTCTATAGATATAATCCAGACTTGCTGAAAAATATAAATGTCAAGTTGGCATCATGCTTTTTTTTTATTAGTATTTAAATCTTCTGAAATTTTTTTGTTCGATGAATACTGTTTTCCTTTGAGAATTACCGATACCCACATTGCAATCCAAAAGCCAATAATAAAAAATGATGATGATGCAAAAAGATACCATCTCATATGGAATGGATTGTATAAATCGACAAAAAATAATAGTAGAGGTATCACTACAGATAATATTGATAAAAATTTTCCTTTGTTTGAAATCGTTGGAACTTCATAATATCTATTCTTATCATACCAGGTTCTTAGATGAAATGGATTTTTACTATTACACATATCTTCAAGATATCTGCTGATTGTTCTTGTAGAACAGGAATATTTCTTACAATACTTATTTAAAATAGTTTGCTGAATTACTGGCTCATCCTGGTCAGCAATAAAATTATACAACTCTCTTTGTATCTCTTTCCTAGATTTAGCCATACTCTCCTCAACATATGATATCAGCTAGTAATATATAAAGTATTTTTTAATATTTATATCCTAATTCTTTTACCCAAATTTCAAACATTCAATAATTTTTCAATATCAAGACAATATATGTTCTTTATCCATTGATTGGCATACTCTCTATGCTTGTTGTTTGATGCATTTCCCCCAACATACCTATGAACCTTTTTTGGGATTGGTACTACGAATACTTTGTCAATATGATGATATTCAATATCTATATCTTGCGGAAAAGGATTTAAAAAAACTGGAATCCAATTTAACTCTCTTTTTCTCTTTGCCTGACTTTTTGCATTTGTTTTTTTCCCTTCCATAGATTTCCAATACTTCTCATGATATCTTATTATTTTTTCTTTATTTTTAATATAATAATCTTTTTGCCTATCCAAAATCTTTTGTCTATTTTCAATATATTTGTTTCTATCTATTTTTCTAAGTTTTACTTTGTTTTTTTCCCGATATGTTTTCACATTCTTCAATAATTTATCTTTATTTTTGACATAATAAGATTTTTGACGTTTTGATATTTTTCCCTTGTTTTTTAATCTATATTTTTTTGCTTTATCTGCAATCTTTTTTTTATTTTTCTCCAGATACATTTTATTTTTTATTAAAATCTTTTCTTTATTTTTAATATAATAATCTTTTTGCCCATCCAATTTTTCTTTTCTATTTTTATGATATTCTTCTTTTTGATGTTTTAAAATATTTAATTTATTTGATATATAATATTCCTTTCTACATGCCTTACATATACTTAGATAGCCATCTTTTTTTTGTTTATCTTTACCGAATTCAAATATCTGCTTTACCATATTGCATTTTGTACATTTTTTTCCCACAGGCGTATTTTTCCTTTGCCATTCATTATGGCACTGCACACTACAAAATAGATTTTTGTGTTCTTTTTTTCTTGAGGTCGTTACTTCTATCTTTTTATCACAATAGCTACAACCTACAGTTATAGGTTTTGTTTTTTCCATTATTCAGCCCTTAAAATATTCAAAGACAATTATATATTAATTGTATGTTTTATACTTTATATAAATTTGCCAAAAATGTTTATGAAAATATACACATTATTAATTTGCAATCAAATCTTCAGGGTTGATAAATGATAGCTTAGACGAAATAAAAGCTATAAGATTGTCAATCTGGCTGAAAAATCCACCACTTTCAAATACAGGAACATTTCCAACGATTAAAACAATCAATACTAACATACCGTAAAAAAAATCATCCTTTGTAAGATTACCATCAATTCGTTTTGCTCCGAGAAATGCTAGACAGGACATTACAATCCACACAGAAAATCCGAAGTGAAAATCCATCCAACCTACAAATGAAAAAACAGCACCCAATCCCATATATAGCCCAAGTATAAGAATCCATGCTATCATGAACCCAACAAATAGATTGCGTGATTTAACTATAAACATTGCAACTACCCATACAATCATAATAATAATCATGATTATAATACTATAAAACAAAATGCTTTGCAAGTAACTGGTCTGGTCTTCTTGAAAGAAGGAAAAGGTAAGAACAAGAATGATAGTACTTGCAAGCATCCATAATAATACTTTTATCGGCGATAGCTTCCAACTCGCACCTTGCGTATCTGAAAGATGCTTGGTAAAAAACAATTTTTTCCATTGACCAGTGCCCGAAGGTTTATCTGTCATACAATCACGAATGGATTAAAGGGATATAAACATTTTTTATAAATTCCCAGACATCCCACTTCTAATTTAATCTTCATCATCCTCTTCATCAGGGTCATAGTCCATTAAACCAGGAATTTCTTCAGCCTGCTCTTTTGTCAACCTATGAAATCTCGCTGCATCTATCATGCATCGTTCAGGTTCCCCTCCTTCTTCAACGATGCATGCAGTTACATCGTTTTTAATCTGATTTTTCAATGATGCAGGTATTGCCATTACTACTCATCCTTTAATAATTTTGTAAGGATTTCACCCTTATCTTCGGCATCAAAATCATTTTCATCCATTACCTTGTCTATGCATTTTGTTGGATTTTTTTTATCTGTAATGCATGCCCGTACTTCATCTAACACATCGTCTTTAAATTTAGTCATGTTTTTTCCTCCTATTTTCCAAATGTCTTTGCCAATTCTTTTATCTCGACTATATCATCTTCTTCAAGGTCATAATCTTCCTTGATTTTACTGACGCATTTTTCAGGTGATAGCCCATTTTCGATAACACAACTTCGCACCTTTCTTTCAATTTCTTTATAAACATGTCCAATTAATGCCATTTTTATTCCTCATCCAATTGGCAATTCAACCCCTTTGTTTTTTTTGCCAAATATAGAACCAAATGTTGAACTTAATAATAATTTAAATGGTATCTTTCTTTTTTTAGAATAAACCAATAACACACATAAAAATGCTAATACAATCATAAAGAATATTAATATTCCTGTTGCCCATCCAAATCCACCAGATGTTTGCTTTATCAGAACATATTTTGAATTACCAGCACATACTGCAGTATCATCGACAGACAACATGTAAGAACCTGTCCAATATGGACTCCATGTACCCACTCCACCCGATAATGGAAGTAATTCTTTTGTCCCCATTGGATTTGCAATCCATAAAGACTCGGCATCTTCAATTAAATGACCTGCTGAATTTGTCACTTCGACAATATACCTTTTTTGGCTTTCGATTTTATCAACAGACATTCTTGTCGTTGGGTTTAAAATATTGATATTTGCTCTTGAGGGTACCTGAAATGAATACTTTCCACGCAAGTCCCCCAACTTCCCCTCCAAAGTATATCTCCCGCCTTTAAGTATATGAAGTAAAATGAAACCATCTGTCGATGCAATATAGTCACTATCCAGCACAGCATCAATAACTACTTCAACATATGCTTCTGCATCCGTAACAATCGTTATAGTATCTCCAACTTGCGGTAATTCTTCCTCAACAATTCCTAATGGGAGCACCCCATAATCAACATCAACACTTCCTGTAGCCATCTGTCCTTCTGCCGAAACCATTACACGCCATTTTCCAATCTCATCCACTCCAAATTCTGCTCGCCCTTGATTATCAGTAATATAAGTCTCAATCTCATCACTTGGACTCGTCACTTTCACTTCCAGATTTCCATATGGGTCCCCCCCATATGATACTGTAGTAGCCACATCATCGTTTATCATTGCCGTTCCTGTTACATATACATTTAAATCTTTTCCAGTTCCCTTCCCTATCTCAAATTCTTTTTTCGAATCTCCCTCTTGTATCGTACTTCCAAACAGATAAAGTGTTGCAGGTCCATAAGCATCTTTTTCAAGGTCTACAATACCAAAACCATTCCTCATTTCAACACGATAGATAAAAGTTCGTACAGAAAGAAATCCATCGGCACTCAGACCCGTACTATCTCCTGTAAAATAGATTGCCAGACTGGAACCAGACGTGGCAGGTGATGGGAAAATCTCAACAGGTGCCTGTACTGTTGGTGGCTCTTCCCCATCCCCCTCTTCATCTATCGTAACAATGCCTGTTATACCATCACCAAATAAAGTAAATGTTATATTTCCATAAGTAACATTTGTCTGAAGCATGTAAAAAACATTCACATCTACCGATTTGTTTGCCCCTATTGTAATAACTGTTGGAAAAAATGATAATCCCGTGGCATCCGTTAAAAAAGTGACCTCGATACTATCATTCTGATTATTATTTGTTACATTTAAGGTATCTGTAATTATTGTTCCTTTTTCACCTGAAATAAAAATATGTTTTGGTTCAAATGTTATATCAGTTGCTGAAACACACTGTACCAAACAGATTGATAAGATAAACAGGATAAATAATGAAATAAACTTTATTGTGAAATTGCATCCACGATTTAACACAAGATACCTCCTTTATGCTGCGTCATCTTTGTCTCTTAATACTTTAAGATGTATTTCACCATCTTCGTGAACACCAGACTCAACGACAACACAACGACCATCTACCTCTTTCCCACCTAACCGCTTACACACTTGAGCGTCAGTATCTTTTCCCAATTTAAGAAGGTCTTGCCTTGTTTCTTTTTTACCACCAAATGCCATTTTTAATTCTCTCCTCGTATTCCTAATCAATTTCAAGTTTATATATTTTCCCACATTGCCCACTTACAACATGTCTCGGAGAAATAAGATAAATGAGAATAAATTATTTTTCATACGGAGGCGAAAAATATATTATCTTATCTATTCCGCATCTTGCAGGTCAGTTATATGGTTCCAATGGTCTCACATATTGGAAATAATTATCTTGCACTTTTTCAAGATTTTTTTTATCAATTAGTCTCTGAATATACATATCAATTTTTGATAACTGCTTCATCCATTCAAGATATTCCACAATATATGCATAAATCTCGCTTCTTTTAATTAATCCTTTTCCTTCAGTAATATCCATAATCTGATATTCAAATGGGTCATATCCTCTTTTATATTCCACAAGATGATATGATTTAGGGATATCAAAACCAGTCTTCAATTTTCCCTTATGTAATAATAAATAATATTCGCCAGCTTCCCCTTTTTCCCCTTCATTCATATAATCAATTATTCCTTCGATAATTTGTATGGAATTTTTATCGGACTTTGGAAAAACTCGTTCTTCATTTATAAGAGCACGGACAATATCTTCAAATGACGTAATGCCCCCCCTCTGAACCACTTTATATATTATTTGAATAAATGGGTTGACTCCAGCCGTTAGCATATTTGGAGGGGTATCTTTATCCATAACTTCCTCCCCAGCCCGCATGACTATCTTTTTTCTTTTGAAATATCTTTGGTCTATCGTTGGCTTGTACATATGCTGTGTGAGTGGATTGTATTCAATGTATTCCTTCCTTAAACCACCTTCATATTTAAGTATCACAGCATTCTCTGGACTTGACCGCTCAATCGCATCATCAAGACTGTGACCCACCCTGTTTGTTTTAATATACTCTGGCATCTAGCCCAAGCCCCCTATTTGCCATATAGATATCCCGTTCTGCCTTGATTGATGGTTGAATTTCAAGAACGCATGTTTCATCCATCAACCGTATCTTGTCATAAATTTGTTTTTCAAGATATTCTTCAGACGATAATACCTCTTCTGTGATTGTCGTAGGTTTTTTCTTCCACATTAAAAATGCATATTCCCAATTGTTTTCCCCAATTAATTTATCATGTAATCTCAATAATGGTGTCGGTTCGCTTTTAACTTCACGGCAAAAACTCCCATACCATCCCATCTCAATAGCCCCTGTATTTACATCCACTTCAATAGGATTGATTATTACAATATCTTTTGTAATGAGCTTGTCAATAATATTAATGCGTACTCGCCTGCAGAAAGGGCAATCCTCTTCGAAAAAGAAATCAAGTACGGGTAATTCAGTCATTTATCACTCCAATAATGGTAAAGAATTGAAATTATTTTCTTCGAGAATTTCGTAAAAAGTCCTTTTATTCAATGCATCATAAGCATATGCAAGAAAGACTTGAATTAATTTTACCTGCTCCAAATCAACAAGTGCCATCTGTGCATCAATCCAGTCTTTGATTATCCTCCATCCAACTCTTCGTGCATAGTCCATATCATCCCTACGAGTAGATGGTATTCGCCCTTCCCGTTCCTGTGGATTGTCAATATCATAGTTTATTTTTTCCATCAATGCCTGGATATTCAATGGCATCCTAAATGGAATTGTCTTCCCCTCCCTAAAATCAACAATAAAATTTACTGCAGTTACTTTACCTGCCCCATCATACTCTTTCATAATCGCATTCGCTCCATGCAAAGCAAGTATCTTTTCTATCTGAGATATAGTACGCTCCACACTAATGTTTGTTGAATAATTCTTAATCGGCATCTGTTCCCCCCTCTTTTTTTTCATCCATATAGCATCCATTCACATCTCTGTCCTGATGAGCACACTCACCATCCTCCCATTTTTCACATTCATTATGGGAACATGGGTCGCCCCAATGCCTTGCTCTCTTTGGAATGAATCCCCCTCTTTTTTTCAGACCTTCAGCCCATTTTTTTTCTTTTTCCTGCTTTTTCTTTTTCTTAATTTTATTCCTACGAGATACTAATTTCTTCCCATCTTTTTGCAATCTCTTTCTTTCGTAGTCTTGCCGTTCTAGCTCTTTAATCCGCTCTGTTGTAATCTTTCGCCCCATGGTTAATTGCCCCTTAACAATTGTATTTGATAGTATCTTATCCGTTCCATCCCCCGTTTTGTGGTTGTATATGAATATTTACATTTATCATCCTCAGATGGCTCTATCTTATTTCTTGTCAAAAAATTACTGTCAACAAACTGCTTTATAAGTTCGTTTATCCTCTGTCTCGAAAAATCTTTCTCCTTGTAATCCCGTTTAATCACCTTTCGTATATCATTGACTGTAAGCTCACGCCCCTCACATAATTCCAGTAAAAATATTCTGAATTTGTAATCTATACTATTTTTCATTGAGTTCTGCATTATCAAAAAATCCCCCTTTTGCCTTTCTTTCCATTTCTTCTAAATCTACACCAGCATCATCAGCCAATTGAGTCAGAGACTTATCTTCTGTCTCCTTATCTGCCAATTCACCAGTTGTTGTTTTAGCACTGGCTTTAATCTCCTCTATTTTTGGGTCTGATTTTATTGGAACAAAAATCTCAGTGGCAACATTGAAAAGAGCTTCAAAACTTTGCCTGAAAACCGTAGCATTTTTTGCAGAAATAGTGATGTCGTTTACCTGTGGTATTATCATTAAACATAGATTGACAGCTTTGCAGAGAAGATTGAAATTTCCACACAATTCAACTGATTTATCTTTAAAAAACGGCTCTAGTTCACGAACCTCCAATAAGTCATCTTTTATTAATTCCAGTGCTTCCTTATTTTCCTCGATTACATCCTGCCCGCCTGTTAAATTGAATGACGAATAATCATCGAGTAAATCATCTGTAATGAGTTTTAAAAGCTTTATCGGGTCTTGTTGTTTTTCAGTACCATCAGCAGCAAATACTTTGTCATATTTTAATTCTTTATCTAATTTAAATATATAACTTAAAAGTTTTTTTTTAAATAAATGACTGTTTGAATATCTTTTTAAAAGATTTCTTATTTCAATGAATCTTGCATCAAAACGCCTGCATTCAAGCCCTCGTGTATTGTAATATATCGTTATGTTTGTTTCAAGTTTTATTAGGACTTTTTTTATTTCTCGTGGGTTATTTTCCTCAATGGATTCATACAGATGCCTCATGATTTTTTTCAATTCAGCCCTAGTCGTTAACCGTATGCTCGTCATGCCTCTTGCTTCCCCTGTTCTGCAGGCGGGTTCCCCCCGTTTTTCATTGTTTTTATCTCTGCTCTTAATTCATGTAACTGCTCTTCCAGATATTGTGCTTGTTCGTTACCACTATTATTTTCTTGTTGTATATCCACCATCGCCTCATCAATTTCTTTTCTCTTTTGTGCTGCATGAATGATTTTATCGTCCGTAGTCATTCCTTCAAGCGTTCCGATATCCTGTGCATTTGAAGTCACTTCATCCATCTGGGCTTCATATCGAAGGTTCCTTGCTCTAAGTATTTGATTATGTGATTCCAGATTTCCAGTTCTTAATTGCAATCGAGCATTTTCCCTAGTTAGACGGTTTCTTAATTCTGCATTTGTTTTTTCTCTTTCTTTTGATGTTGCAGCTTCCCTTTGAAAATGCTCTGAATCGAGAAATGCTTGTTCCTTCTCCTGAAGTACCCTGTTAATTCTTCTTCCCCTGGCATCTATCTCATCTATATATTGCTGTACACTGTTTAATGTATGCTGATTTGGCATAAATTGAAAATTTTCATCTTCATCACTTAAACCAAAAGTCTTTCTCGCCATCAGAATCATAGAACTATCTTCATGAACAACAATACCATCCAATTGTCCCGATTTAGGATTCTTTCTATCAAGAAATGTGTCAAAAAGCTTTTTATCTGGCGGTATCGGAACTCCGTTTTCAATTTTTAATCCTTTAATCCGCCTTCTTTTTTCCCCAAGGGATTCATCTGTCTCTTTGTTGTCCCAAGTTACGATTCCCATCAATCTGAATCCATGGGTCGTATAAAGACGTTTGAAACCGTAGTCCTCTAATTTTTTAAAGACATTCTCTGCCTGGTAAACAGTAGATTCTTTACTCATTCTCTCCTCTCGCATATGTTAAATAAATTTATTGTTTGAAAGTGTCTTTTATAGTTTTTATCTCATCATCATCTGTTTCAAAATTCTCTTCTTTTACACCATGCATATATGCATAGTGCTTTCCATTATTATCTGTCCTGAGAATCCATACGACATTATCTTTTGGTTGAACGCCCAGATGATTAACAAGTTTCGGGGGGAGACAAACTCTGTTTTTACTTCCAACTTTTGCAATATTTAAACTACTACCGACAAAAGCTGTATCCTCAATACCTCTCATATACTCTCACTCACCTCATGGGTAAAATCCCACTCAGACCCGTAACACAAAACAACATTAACATATATAAATTTTCCCACTCTCCCCACAAATTTAATAATTCCCTTTTTCATTACGGACATTATGGCAAATGAAATTAGAGGTAACAAAATAAAAGACATGATTATTTATCTTACTTCAAACTGTAATTTAAAATGTACCCATTGCTATGTTCCTAAAGAAAAGACCCTGAAGGAATTATCTATCGATGATTTAAATTGGATACGAAATACGTTTGATATCAAAAATGTAAATCTCATGGGAGGCGAACCTTTTCTATACCCACATCTTGAAGATGCAATAGACATATTTAAAAATGTTACAATTACAACAAATGGATTGTTTCTTGCCAGTGATAATCCAAATGTAGACAGATGGATTAAATTTTTCAAGAAAAAGAAAGAGATAGGAAACGATGGGAAAGAAGTAAAAACTCTTTCGATTCAACTTAGCATCGAAGGAAATCAAATAGAAACAGATGCTGTCAGGGGACCAGGCGTTTGGGATAAGGTTCTTGATACTGCCAGGTTGCTTAAAAAGAACGACATCTCTTGTTATTTCAGATGCAGTTATCATGAAGGTAACTTACAATCAATACCATGGCTCATCGATAATCTTGCACATCCTCTCGACATTCCACTGATTTTATTTCCACAGATAGGGATGTCTCCACTGACTCCCGACCAACAAATATGGCTCTTTAACCTTTTACTGGAAAAGAATACTAAATATAAAAGTCATAATCTAATTGCACAACCACACTTTATGCAATGGCTTGGAGAAAAAGGTAGATGTGAAGCAGGTTCTGAACGACTGTGCATAACATATTCTAAGGACATAATTCCCTGTCATTTTGATTTTGATTATGTTCTTGGTTCCATAGGCAATAGCTTAGATGTTATTAATAAAAACAGAGAAATGTATTTGAATGCTGCAAAAAGGATACAACCTAGTTGCGAATTTTGCAATCATGCAGATATCTGTAGAAGTGGATGCTATATGTCAGATTCACATGCTGGTTGTCCTCTAAAAAATCGGTTTACAAAAGAAGTCTATATGAATATGCATAATACAAACACTGAATCAATGTCCATACAAGTAAAAGAAATGAAAGGACTTATAAAAGGCAGTCTAATCTGTTAGAAAAAGGAAAATAATAAAAAATTAAGAAAATAAAAAGTGAATTATTTTTTACACGCTTGTATAGTTTTTTGGAAAACTTTTTGATTGAGTTTTCTCGGTGTAAGCTTACGGTTTGCTGGCTTCTCTAGCAGCTTTATTTTTTGCTCTTTGTATTGAGTCTTTAAGCATTTGTCATGTTTCAATTGCTTTGGAGACCGCTTTCTACTCACTGATTTCTTTCTCTTTGCCATTGTTTGATACCTCATTAATTAATAAAAAAACAAATCAAGATAAGATGTGTTTCTTTATTTTCTCTTTGATTTTCGGTAGGCTTTTTCGTGTGGTTCTTTTGATTTTAGCCTTTGGTCTTGGGCTAAACCACGTTTTGTTTTATGTCCCTTGTGGCTCTTGCGTCCGCCTTTTATCTTTT
>Ga0208769_1001348_pt1 | contig 10900 bp, 11 predicted proteins | sample AntAceMetag02UKC_FD_184768 | JGI IMG/M metagenome (GOLD analysis project Ga0208769, IMG submission 184768) | Saline lake microbial communities from Ace Lake, Antarctica- Antarctic Ace Lake Metagenome 02UKC (SPAdes) (version 2) | ecosystem: Environmental > Aquatic > Non-marine Saline and Alkaline... | reverse complement strand
ATCATCAACTGTAGCTCCAGTATCACAAGCTATCCAGTTAGTTCCATCATAAAATACTAATACACCACTTCCACTACCAGCTCCTTCTCCAGCTTTTCTTCCATCAGAAGCATAAGCCTGAGAACCAGCTTGAATAGGTAATGTTGAAGTTCCATAATATATCTTAGCTTCTATGTGGTCTATTGATGTGGTGTCTGTAATCCATTTAGCTTTTACCTTTACTTCTATACCAGTTAAAATATAAGTTGCAGTTATTGCAAAACCGAATGTTTTATAAATTTGATATGTATCTTCATCACTTGCTCTAATTTTTAATGCAAACGAAGTATCATCTACGTCATCTCCCGTAAAAGTAGTTCCCCAAAGTTCTGTATCTCCATCTCCAAAAGTTAAATAACCATTATTTCCATCAAATGTTTTTTCTAATTCTGATGTCCAAGTTGTTCCACCATCTTTAGAAAGAGAAATATAAACCTTACCATCTGTTCCAGGAGTAGTAGCAAAACTAGCATCTTCTGAATAAGCATTTGTTGGATTAGTAAAATCTGCTTTTAAAGTTGTTAATTGAACTGTATCTCCATAAGAAGTTCCTACACCGTTTATAGCATAAGCCCTAACTCTATATCCAGTTTTTATAGATAATCCTGTTAATCCTTTGGTGTAAGCACCAGTTCCATAATCTCCATCATCATAAGTTGTACTATCGGAAGTAGTTGGGTCGCCTGATGTCCCTAATTTATAACAAAAACCCCTACGAGTTGCATTTTCTCCACCAGTTGCAGTAATATTTCCATTACCTGTGGCTGTTGTATCTGCAATAGCAGAAACTGCTTGAGTTGTTACGGTTGGAGCTATTGGGTCATAACGAACAGTAATACGAATATGGTCAACATACAAAGTATCTGTTGACGAAGGAATAAGCATTTGAACAGCAACTCCAAAATCAGATGAATTTATTTGAGCAGGTGTCCAAGCTTCTGTCCAAAGGACAAAACCTCCAAAGTTTTTATAACTTTCAATAGTTCCTGGGTTAAAACTTCTATAAGAACCGTAAATTATTGAACCTCCTTTTATAATTTGTCCTCGCATTGTAGTAGTACTGACACCCGTCTTTGATTCAACTTCAACTTTAATCCCTGTTATTGTTACTCCAGTAGGTATAGAAAATCCAAAGTTAGTTGCTTTAAGACGATAAGAACCATTTGGATTTGTTGCTGTTGTTGTTGCATAAGTATTATTACTTACTTTAACATTATCAGGATTATTCCAATTCTCATCACCATATGCTGTATCAATTCCAGTTGTTCCTGGACTCATTGCTATTGTATCTGCCATATAATTATTCTGTTCCCGAAGGGTCATTAAATCCTACCTCTGTCGGTGCGATAGGTAAATTAGCGACAGTATAAGGTGAATTATTTATAACTCCATTACTACCAACATCAAAACTTCCTAAAAGTTTTAAATATGTTCCATCCCATTTTATATAATTATTAGTGCTACCTAATGAGAATTTATAAGCATCAACATCATATCCTAAAAAGAATCCAGTTCCAGTTGCATAACCAGTTTGTCCACCTAAAATATATCCTGTACTTCCAACATCTAATTCTGCGTGTTCACCTTTTATTCTTAATCCATTAGTTGGGTCATATTTTAAATAATTATCAGATTCACCTATTGCCATTCCATATACATCACTACTTTCTCCTAAATAACCATTCAAATTTCCTATTCTAACTCTAGTAGTCAAAGCACTCCAAGGACTTCCTGCGTGTGTAAATACTGACATATAAGGAGCATTTGTTTCAGAAGCTGTCATATTTAAACCACCTTCACCAGAAGCACCATAATTAACTACTGCTGTACCTTTTGACCATAATGGATTAGAATCTGCTCCATAATTAGAAGCCTTATCTCTATTTACTGTATAATCTCCACTTCCATTATCAGTAGTAACTTCAAACCATTCATCATAATCTCTATCTTTTATTCTTAGAAAATCTCCTACTACAAATGTAGAAGTATCTTTTGTTATTAAATGACAAGCATCTAATGCAGTCATAGTAGTTTCTAATACATCAGCATCTAATATAGCCATACTACCACCTACTGCTGATATAACATCCTTTTGAAAAACTGCTGTTCTAAATATTCCTCTACAAGCTATATTTCCAACTTCTAATAAATCAGGAGATAAATGAAATCCCGAACCAAAAGTACCACTTGAATAATTAGAACTTTCTATTTTTAAATTTGCACCATCTACATTTATATATGAACTACTTGTTCCAACTCTTATTAAAGTATTGCCACTATCTATTAAAATCTTTGAATTATCGGTAACTGCATCATCTGATAATGTTGTAGCACCTATTATCCATCCACCAATAGTTCCAGTTGTTGCTGTGATTGAACCAGATATATTTGCTGACGTAGCTACTAAATTTCCAAATTCTGTTACTCTAAATGGTGCTATTGTTGGGTCAACATCACCAGCCCAGAACCTAATATCATCTCCTGCTGTAACTGCTGACGACATACCTACTCCTCCAGCTGTATCTTTTATATAATCTTCTCCAAGAGTCCAACCACCAACTTTACCACTTGTAAATTTAACTGTTCCATCTGCTGTAACATAGGCAATAGCATTTTCTCTATCTGCTGTAAATTGTGTATTGATACAACCCCACCAAGCATCTCCACTTGAATTAACGTGAAAACTTGAAGCAGTTGTATTTTCATCTGGAATATGTATATTACCTGCTACTAAAGAACCTCTAAAAATACCAGCAGCAAATTCTACAAGACCATTACCTCGTATTATCCAACCAGCAGAACCGCTTACAAAATTCTCACTTTGTATATTTTGATTAGCTTCAAATACATTTATATTAAGATTTTGAAACTCAACACCAGAAGGAGGAATAACTTGTTGTAATTCTACTATTTCTTCGTTTATATCAGCATTATCTTTACGATTAAACTGAGAATATCCTAATTGTGATATACTTGGCATATTATTTTGTTGCTAATTCTACATCCATAGAAAATCCATATAATGAGAAGTAAGGGTTTTGTCCTACTTCTACTCCTTCAATCTGTAATAATTCTCCTTGTTCTACTTTAGGAGTAGCTGTTTCTATATATTTATTAAGTTGCATTAAAGGTTTTGGTTTAATTAAATCTCCACTATTCTTATTTATTATTCTACTTTTTAATTGTAGTCCTTGCGCTCTATTTGAAAATGCTGTCATTTCAATAAGTCTTTTATGTTTATCAGCCATTCCAAAGTCAAAAGGTTTTGTTCTAAAAAATGCTTGTATATCATTACCATCATCTGAGTTTACCAATGTGCCATCTGTATATTTACCTAGATTCATAACTTCTCCATCAGTAGTTCCCATATAAAGTCTGTCGTCTCCTGAATCATTATATCTAGCAAATATTTCTATTCCATCGTGATATTCGTGCCATCTCCAAGTCTGAGTAGGTATGTTATAGATAAGTGAGCAATTAGAATAACTTATTCCATTTACAGTTACATTACCTACATATAAATGATATTCTTCATCAACTACTTCAGCAAACATAGCAGAAGGAGTAGAACCTTTTATAAAATCTAATACTCTACCAGCTATATTCTGTGGTCTTCCACCAGTAGACATCCATACTCCATCTTGATTAGCCCATATCATATAAGCTCCTGAGTTTTTAATAGTTCTATGATTAGAACAACCTACATCCCAAACTTTTTTCTTGGTAGATTGGTCATACATATATGCTGAATACTCTGTAAATAACATTAGTCTATCCCAATTAACACCACCACCAATAAGTCCTTCGCTATAATCGACATCAATGAAACCTGTACCTGCTTGATATTCTGTCCATCCTATTGAACCTGCTACTGGAGCATCTGAAATTCCTACTCTATAAGGTAAAGCTCCACCATCATAAAGATTTATCATATATAATCTATCTCTATATCTTTTAATGAATTTAGCTTGAGGGGCATTAGTTATATTTGTAGTTTCTGAAACTGTTGTAGTTCCTGTAAAAGTCATTGTTGGTAAAAAGCCATCAGTAGCTCCATATCCTACAAAGAAACAATATCCTAAATAATCTTCCATTTCTACAGTAGTATCTTCATATCCATCCCAAGTTGTAGATAATGTTATATTTGTCCAACTTTGTTCTACTACAACATTCTCAGCGTGAGTGTTAGTTAAATTTTCAGTAAGAGTGATACTAACTCCAACAGAAATTGTGTCTATTACTTTTGTTTCTTCGTTAGTATATCCTTTAGCCAATATTACTATATCTCCTGCTATGAACCCTGTTGTAGAAGCTACCGACACAACTTTTTGTCCACTAGCAGATTCAACATCAACCGTTGTACTAGTATCTGTATAATAAAATAATTCTGTATCAGCACCATCAGAACTATTACAAGTAGCTAACATTTTTTGTGTTGCAGATGATTGTCTAAAGTTATGAAGTCCTGTAATTGGTTTAGCGTCTAATGCTCCACCTACCTGTGAATATCCTGGTCGTTTTAATATAGCTCCTAGTTTATGTGAAGTAACTACATTATCTTGAACTTCAAGCATATCATCTCCCATAAGGAAAGGACTTATCTGTGTATTAGCTCCTTGTAAAAATTGTAAGTATTCTATTCTCATCGTCTTGTATATAATAAATTAGTTCTACCATTATCTAAGTCATTGTTGAATTTATGATATGTCATCTCTTCCATAACTGGAATGAATTGAGAAGCAGCATTACGAGCTAACTCTTTCTCAAATTGTTCCATTATTTTATCTCCTTCACTTCTATTTCCTTTTCTTATTTCTATTCTAGCTCTCAAATAAGTTTCTAAAGTATTAAAAAATGGTATATCAGTTGTATCACTGAAATCACTAAATCTTGTTTGAGCTTTTAAGTATTTGAATTTAAAAGTATATCCGACATAATCACTACCAATGGGAGCATCAACAACTATCTTTCCATTAAATATTGTATAGGTTCTAGGTAATCCTGGTTGAATATTCTGCCATACATTTTCATCTACAGAGTGGTCACTATCTACATTAGTACAACCAGTTAAAGTTCCAGTAGCTTCTGTATTTCCAGTATAACTAATAGTATCCTCTCCAATATAAACTGTTCCTGATTCAGAGAACTCATAAGTGCTATCTAATACTATTGAAGTATCATCTTCTGTTATAGCAGTTTTAACTTGAGTAACTGGTATATTAGTAAACTTATCATCCATTTCTGCTGGATCAATATATCTTAGAGATACTGTACCAAATCTAACATTTAATATTCCTTGTTTAGAATCAGGATATTTAAGGCTATAAGTTAATCCTGACAAAGCATATTCATTTTCATTCTCTGTAGCTGGAATAGAAGTATCATCACATATTAATTCGTGAATCCAATCTTTAACTACTCTAGTACCTCTTTCATTAGTATAAATATATTGACTAATACTATCTTGCCATTGGTTACATTGATTTAATAAGAACTTTCTAGTAATCTTTCCTGTTTCGTTAATTTCTTCATCACACATTTCTAGTGCTGAATCTACTTGATTCTGAATGGCTGTATTTCCAAGTCCTGCTGCTAATACATAATCACTAGCTGAACTTTCAGTAACACCATCTGTAAATTTAGCATAGTAATACTTATAAGTGGTATCAGTAGTAATTAGTGTATATTTAGTTGATTCTCTATTCCACTTAATCATTGTAGCATCTGCTAATTGACGACCTGAAGCAGTAATAGCACCAATAGAAGCTATAATAGTACCTGCTACACCATCTGTATCAGACCCATAAATTGCTATTCCTCTTTCTAGTATCTTTGTAACTGGAGTACTAATATCGTGAGAAAAACTTGGAACTATTGGTGAAGTCGCTGAATTAGTGATTGTCAAAGCTGTCCCTCTATCAATAGGATCAACTAGATTTATATCATCAGTTTCAGTTTTAGCATCTCCTATTTCTCCAAACAGAAGCCAATCATCATCAGATAATCCACTATTATCATCCAACGATAATGTAGCAGTTCCTGCTGTAAGTGAACTTCTTAGGTAATGTTTTGTATAACCAGATATATTTGGATGTGCCACCGTAATAGTTGACCCTGTTATATCTATTATACTGGGTTTTTGTAATAATTCTGCTGTTGGACACATATTATTATTTTATTATTTTTTTTAAGTTTTTTACTAATGATTCAAGTGCTTTTATTATTTCATCCACTTGTTTGTTAGTCATATTGTTAATTTATTTTTTCTCTTTTTAAGTTATAATGGTCAAAGCTATTCCAATCATTTAATGTCATTGTAGCTGTTTTACCTTTACCATTATTTCTAACCTCCCAAGTAGCAAGTATTTTTGCTAAATCGTCTATAAATAAGGCATCATCTATTGCTATTGCAAATCCTCCTCTTCCTTCTACTAATTGATATAATGTTCCTTCTTTTAAATTCATAGTATTTAATTGTTTAGGTTTAATATAATATTGTAAAGCCCATTGGCCAAATTGAAAATCTTTTGCAAACTTAATATGTCCGTGTCCATTTCTTTCATAGTGATCTAATACTTCTATAACTCCATCATCTTTAACATTATAAATCATTACAGCGTGATTAGGATGATGATAAGCTATATTATTTTGAATTATTCCATCTACTATTGGACTTTTTGTAGAATAACTTATTTGTATCGGTCCATATTTTAATTGTTCTTTTATATTTATATTATTTATAGGAATTAATCTATAAGTTATATCAAAATAACTTAAAAAATCCTTTCCTTTATCTAATAATTCTTGAGATATATCTGTATAATAATCATCCCAAGCAAAAACTGGTGTTCTTTGTTTATAAGGAAAATCCCAATCAGATTCTTTTAAAATACCATATCCTCTAATTGCATCTCCTACTTTTGTAAAATAATTACCCTGATGAGTTGTTTCAGATAACTTAGCAATAAATCTATCACTAAAATTTATATCTCCATTTTCATCTCTGTATTCATCTAAATAACTATAATCTTGCATTATTTGACCGAATATTGTTTCAAGACAATCTAATGCAGAATAAGTAACACAAGCCATAGTATCCATATATAAACCTATCTGTGATTCCCATTTAGGTATAACATCTGTATAATCTCCAGTATTACTAACTTTTTGTAAATCTAAATTATCATTAGCACCAAGACGCCAATCAGAATCCCTTACTCTATCTATAAAACCATATCTTATTTCATCCATATGTTTTTTAATAAATTAACTTTCAGCTGGGCAGAAGACTGTAATAAAGCCTCTGTTGCGTTGGGACTTCAAAAAAGGATTCTGCCGTATGTATTTCTAACCAACCGAACTCTCGTTGAATTGGTGTGGTTAAGTGCAACTGAAAATTAACTTATGTTAATCTATTTTATTTTTAAATTATTTACTTAACCTATGTTAACTTATAAACTAGTAGTTAATCTTTATATATACTATTAGTTTACAATTAAGATTTGTAGGGAGTCGGCTTTTATTGTCAACTCCCTATAGATTAACATCCGAGTATTGGTTTGGATTTGTAATGAACGATTACCCTTTTCTGTTTTATAGAATAGAGTATTCTATCATCACCTTTGGAAAGGACTAATCCATTATTTCCAAAGTAAGTTTCCTTTTTCCAACCCTCATTAAGTAGAATGGCAATATCTACTATTCTGCCTTCTTGACCTTTCATTTTTTACCACCTTGATTAAATCCTACTAGTTTTCTTTTCGAAGGAACTAATTCCTTTTTTTCAGCTCGTTTATATTCTGCGAGCTGTCTTTTTAAATCATAGATTTCATTAAGAAGTGCGTCTATTACAGCGTGTCTTTCTTGCTCTGCTAAATCTACATATTCTGAGAATTTCATTAGAACCTCCTACCATTCAAATTGAAACTTTACATACTTGATTTTAACCGTCTTAAAAAAACGAGGGTTTTTAATAAGTTGTAAGGTTAGCATAGTATTAGGACAAGAGTCTCTCAAATCTGCAATTAGACGTTCACTTAGACGTGGTCTTATCACTTCATAGATGTTGAACTCATACCATACATACATTTTAATCCTCCTACTGTTTATTACTGCCAGAAAATTCATTTTCCATAAAGAGTGCTTTACCATTTACAATGTTCACTAAGTGAATATTATATTTAGCAGAACCCTTTTTAAAGAATCCAAATGCAAATCCTTGTTGCCAATTAGGGAATTTACCTTTCATATACTCTTGATTCATTTTACAAAGGCAACCAATTTCATACCACACATAGTCTCCACCTTCATTTGAAAGGTAATGTGTTGAAAGTCTATGAGTATGTCCACTTAAACCAGATATACCAGTAGTCGTAAGTTCAGCACGAGCCGTATAAGCAGAATGTAAACGAACTATATCACCGTGCTTGATGACAAAGTTTCTAAATTTCATTCTACCATTACTGACATACTTAATGTTCAACGTATCAAGACCCATTAAAGATTCTAATCTCATATTTCTTAGTCCAGAAAGTTCTGATGCTTGAGACCATAGGTATCCTCTTAATCTTGCTTCGTGATTACCTTCTATGTAAATCATTTCAACAGTAGGAAATTCCTTACGGAATATCCTAAGAATACTATGAGCTTCATCTATTTCACTTTGAAGTCTCAATGCTCTGATAGGGTCTTTGTTAAACTTAGACACAGCATAGAAATCTATTACATCACCGATAAAAATGATTCTATCTGGCTTTAACCATTTACCAAATGATATGATAGCTCTCACTGCTCTATTGTCCTGAAAAGGTGCGTGGATGTCAGAAACAAATAAAACTTTCTCATTGTTTCTCTTAGACACTAGATAACGAATGTTATTTTTCATAGTGCTACTCCTTTTTGCTTTTTAATATACTAAAATATATATTTTGTAATAATAAACAATGTTAATGGAATTAAAATTATATTCATTATAATTAAAGCTCCCTTAATTTTGTTTTTCCAATTTTCTAAATCTGTTACCCTGCCATTTGTTTTGGTAACCTGTTTCTCTACTCTCACTAATATCTCGTGTAATGTTTGATTTGTTATTTCTTCCATTTTATTTTTTAATCTTATTTAATACTGGATATATAATCTTTTTAAATACAATCTCATAACTAGCAATAGACATACCAAATATAGTAACTATCTTTTTTAATACTACTGCTGTAACAAATCCATTAAAATTTAGAACTGAATAAATCACTGATAGTAATAATACAAATCCTAATACTAAAAACTTAGCTTTAGTTTCTCCTACTTTCTTAATTAGCTTTTTAAATCCTTCTGCCAATATTGTTATTGACAATGAAAGTAATAATTCCATAAAATTTATGTTATTTATTAATCTTATTTATCTCACCTATATAAAGTTGGATATTATCTGACCTTGTTTCGAGGGCATCAATCTGATTTGATAGATTTGTTATATTATTATCTACACTATCTTTTCGTTGGATTAAACGTTTAAGAGTAACAGTCATTGTTCTAGTAAGTGCATTAACTGTATTGCCAGTTAAAGTTTTAGTGGGTTCATAGATTTTTATTCTATAAAGACCTTCTTTAATTTTCACTACTCTAAATTGCATATTATTTTATATTATTAATTATTAAACGTGTCTTGCGTGAGAGCAATCATACCAGCTTGTTCCATCACATATTAGAACAAATCCACCTCTCTCTGAGGTTAAAACTTCATCTGCTCCTTTGTGCATATATATTTGTTGAGTATCTGCTACTCCTTCTTGGTCTTCTATTGTCACAGTTTGGTCTGCATCCACTATTTGAACATATAATACTTGTCCTGCTACTCCTCCTGTAAAGCCACCTATATTTACTGCACCTGCTGGATTTATAAATAAAGTATTAATACCTGAAACATTTGTATCATCTGCTGAAGCTGTGATTGTAGTTACAGCAGAACTTATTGCTCCATTAACTTCAAGTTTAGAGTGTGGGTCAGTTACCCCGATGCCGACATTGCCACCATAAAGAACTGTAAGTTTTGCATCAGAAGCTACTAAGTCCCCTGAAGCACCTCTTGTCGCTAAATGTAAATCCACTTTACCAGCAGCTGTTCTTTCACCTAACAGACCGCCAAAATAATAATTATCTGATGTATCTGATGAAACCTTTAACCTTATACCAACCAAATTTCCAGCACTTCCAGCTGTATTATGAATTGATACTCTTGTATCTGTGCCTTGAATATCAAGTTTAGTATTAGGAGCTCGTCCTATACCAACATTACCACTCGTGTCTATCCTCATTCTTTCTGTTCCTATTCGAGTCGCAGTATTCGCTGCTGTGTAAAAAGATAAACGTGTTGCAGAATTCCTGCCGCTTGAACCCCCTCCAAATAACACTACATTTTCGTCTGAAGAATTATAAGTTCCAAGCATTAACGTTCCTTCTGTCTCTGTTCCAGAATCATATTGAGTTCCTACTAGATAAGATTCTTTATTTGTATCATCAGTCTCAACCCCTAACAATAAGGGAAATGAACTGCTAGTAAGAATATGTGTTGATGATTCTGTAGAGGGGTCAAAACTTCCTGATGAAAGTCTACCACCCAAACCTATAGTTCCATATTGTCCAACTACAAAAGCATCGCCTCCACCCACATCAACTATTTTTATTGGTTTTGTGCCTGATGAACCGTTAATTTCCAGTGTTGCTCCAGGACTCGTTGTCCCAATACCTACTTTAGCTCCTGTAATTTCTAAATAATTATTTGTATCATCAAATGTTAAAAGTGGTCCAGCTGCTTGTCCTATAGTTCCACCATTAGGCATTACAATATTTCCTGTCATAGTTCCAC
>Ga0208769_1001344_pt1 | contig 10920 bp, 9 predicted proteins | sample AntAceMetag02UKC_FD_184768 | JGI IMG/M metagenome (GOLD analysis project Ga0208769, IMG submission 184768) | Saline lake microbial communities from Ace Lake, Antarctica- Antarctic Ace Lake Metagenome 02UKC (SPAdes) (version 2) | ecosystem: Environmental > Aquatic > Non-marine Saline and Alkaline... | reverse complement strand
CTTTACTGAAAATTCTGAGATCTTCATAATTAAATCCCTATAAAGGCTCTTGCCAATATTTATCTAATAGAGTATTTTTAGTTAATTCCAGTTCACTAAGGCTCATTCGGTAAGTGTACAAATTAGACGCTAAGGAAAGTCTAGCTTTCAAAAGGTCCTCTTCGTACTGAATAAGGGTGTCTACATTTGAGCGCCCATAACCTAGACGTTTTATTTGATTATCTAGCTTCTCCTGATGTAACCTAACAATAGTCTGATATAATTTAACCTTATTCTCGGTAGTATTGACCTGGTTTACTTTATCATTAATTTCCTGTAAGATAAGCCGCTCAACTCGCTTAAATTGCAACAACAGCTGACTCTTGCCAAGCCTTACCTTTTCAAGTTCAGCTTTCGCCTCTCTATTTTCTAAAGGAACCTCGAAAGTTAATTTAAATGATATCTGATCATTGCTGTTGCCGTTTAACCCTTCCCAAGCACCACTTCTTTGTGAATCAAGATTATTACGAATAATCGATGCCTCTAGGTCTATCTGCGGCCAAAGAGCATTTTTCTTAACTACTAGCTCAATTTTATTTTTCTCTAATTCATTTTTCATTCGCTTATAATCACGGCGGGTCAAAGTAGACTCTTTAAGGGCTTGGTATAAGTCCACAGTAGCAACCAAACAAGTTAAACTATCTTTAGGATTAACTTGGTCGCTAAAATCTCCTCTATTAAGTAAAAAAAGTAAATCGTTTTTTGCGGTTTCCAAATTCAATGTCGCAGCATAAATATCACTTTCTCTGATACGAATTAGTGCTTCTATAGCAAGAAGTTCACTTTCCTCAACCAAACCTAACTCGTACTTATCTTGATAGATATCGTAAAGACGCTTTGCAGTCTTAAACATATCTTCGGCTATAGTAAACTCTTCCTTTTTTAAAACTAAATTCCAATAAGACTTCTGAGACTTATAGAGAACATCTTCAATGTCATCTAAGGATGTAAATTCTGAGTTCTCAATATCCAGTTTAGTTAACTTAATATCTGCTCGATCGGCCAAACCAAAAAAATTCTTCCCCAATTCCTGAGTTAAGGAGATTCCCGCTAAAGCCTCATTGTAAGGATCTAAAATGCTGTTAGTGCTATTGGTCCTGGTTTTTGTGGTAGTTGCATCTACGGCTATAGTTGTGCCGGTAGATAATTTCTTTTCTAGTCCTAAAGAAAATGCTAGTTCTTTGGTATCAGAAGCCGCGAGATTACTATTCTGAGCTTTTTTATTATGGACATAACTGGCTTCGGCACTAAAGATAGTGTCAAATATTGACCTGGCGTCATCTAAAGATGTTCTACTTATATAAACATCGTACTTAGCAATCTGGATATCCAATGAGTTCTCTAGTACTAATCTAGTTACGTCTTCAAAGGAAAGCTCGATTGACGGCTTAGACTTATCTTGGGAATATAGATTGCCAGCTAGACCCAAAGCCAAAATAAAAATTATTATAACTTTTCTATTTCTGATTCTTCGCATGAAAAGTCCTCTTTATTTTACGCAGAATCCCTAAATAAGTCTGGCGTTCCTCCTGGCTAAGAACCCCAAAGATCTCTTCAATGGCTTTGCGGCGGGTTTTTCTTATCCGTTCCAAAGTTTCCTTACCTTTAGGAGTTAAAATAATATAGATAACTCTCCGGTCATTAGTATCGTAAACCCTCTCTACCATCTTCATCACAACCAAACGATTGATTAAACCGGTAGCTGCCGGAAGGCTTACCCGTAAAGCTTTGGCAACAGCTTTCATCTTCAATGACTTCTCGACACTGAGTATTTCTAAAGCTATATGCTGAGGAAAGGTTATCTTGCCCTGCATAAGAGCGTCAGTGCGCAGTTTTATTACTGAGCTTACTAAACGATGTATATATCCTATAGTCTGGTCGAGTTCCTGAGAAAACTTGGTAATTTGTGAGTTTTTAGTCATATTTAACCTCCCTAATAGTTAAGTATGTTAACTATTAACTAGGTAAAGTATATAATATATCTTGAGCCTTGTCAAGGAAAGGATTGAAAATTCCTTTAATTTGTATAAAATATAAGTGGAAATGAAAACTATAATTAAATTCCTGATTATTTTTGCTATAAGTTTAAATGCCCAAGCTGCTGATAAGGCCTCCCCTATTAAAAAGGAAGCTTTACATTGGATAGGTTTGGGCGAGAATGCAGTCCAATGTCAGCTCTGCCCGCGAAGATGTATTCTCTCTCCAGGCCAAAAAGGTTTTTGCCGAGGAAGAAAAAATATTAATGGTAAGCTTTATAGTTTAAATTATGCTCAACCAGTTGCAGTGCATGTTGACCCAATAGAGAAAAAACCCTTAGCCCATGTATATCCAGGCACAAAATCTTTTTCTATAGCTACTGCCGGTTGTAACTTACGTTGCAAGTTCTGCCAAAACTGGGAAATCTCCCAATTGGATCCTGAAAGCGTAAAAGTAGAACCGGTTCCTCCAGAAAAAATAGTTGCCTTAGCTAAGAAAACAAATTGTAAAACTATCGCTTTCACCTATACTGAACCGATTATATTTTATGAGTATATGTTAGATATTGCAAAGATAGCTAAAGCTGAAGGAATTGAATGCGTTATGCACTCAGCTGGTTATGTCAATGAAAAACCATTAAGGGAGGTTGCTAAATATCTCATTGCAGCCAACATTGACCTAAAAGGTTTTAGCGATAAATACTACGCCTCAATGTGTCAGGGAAGTTTAGACGCTGTCTTAAGCAGCCTGAAAATACTTAAAGAAGAAGGGGTTTGGATTGAGATAACAAATCTACTTATTCCCGGTGCAAATGATAGCGATGAAGATATTGCTAAGCTTTGCAACTGGGTTAAGGAAAATCTAGGTGCCCAAACTCCAATTCATTTTGCCCGGTTCTTCCCACTCTATAAACTTAACAACCTATCCCCGACCCCGTTAAACACACTACTTAGGGCCCGAGAAATTGCTCAAAAAGAAGGAATAAAATTCGTTTATATTGGTAATGTTCCCCAACAAGTCGGCGAAGATACTATCTGTCCTAAATGTGGCAATACAATTATCAAACGGGTTGGATATAATATTATTAAAAATCAACTAAAAGACGGTAAGTGCCCCTTCTGCGGAACTAAGATTCCCGGTATCTGGAATTAGTTAAAACACTCCGCCAGCCCCCAGGTAAAGACTAAAAACATAATCATTAGTAAACTAAGGCCTAAACCTAAAAAGGGAATAAAAAGAATCGAGAAAACAAAAGTCCCGATAGCAGCTCCGGCTAAATCAGCCATATAAATAGAGGGTGCTAAATCCTTAGGATTAATTCTATTGGCAAGAATAAGTTTGCTAAGTATAGGATATATAGAGCCAGTGAGCATTCCTGATAAAAATGATCCCAGATAAAAAACAAGATCAACTGAATTGTGGCCACTTAATGATTTTATTCCTGCCCAAAAGCCAATTAAAAAAATAAACCAAAAAAAATAAAGAAATGGCAAAGGCCTTTTGATTTTAAATATTTTATCAATCAATGAGTTAACCAAAAAAGTTCCGGCACTTAAGCCAGCCATAAAAATTCCCACTAAAATACCAAACTTCTGAAAAAGAGCACCAGAATAAACCTGAAAAAGAACAAAGATTATCGCACTTAAGCCTATTGATGCAAAACCTACTACTGACGCATTAGGCAATAGTAAAGGCCTTCGGCTTGAGTAACCAAGACCGCTGGCGATAAAGACTGCAATAATAAAAATAATAACCGTTACAGCCCTTATCATAGAAATATTTACTGATATCCGTGGATAAAACTTTGCCTGTTCAATTAAAGAATAATACAAAAATCCCAGAGGGTTAAAGTCACTGTTTAAATCAACTTTTCTATCAAGCATCCTCTCGATATAGCCCATACGCCTAAGATCAAGAGAGTCTCTGAGGTGATAACTTGTAAAATAATCAGTTGAGAGATTTAAACTTTCAAAATTTCTTATTAGATCATCTGGACTAATTCTGCCGCCGAGACTAGCAATAACTATCATTGAGTCCCCAGGAATAAGCAATCGATTGTTAAAGACACTGTCTAAACTATTTATAATGCAGGAATTAAACCTAACAAACTGCGGACTTAATATGTCAGCTCGAGAAGGAATACGAAAAGAAAAAATACCCTTATCGTTCAAACGCTCTTTAATCAGTTGGAAAAACTGATAAGAGAAATAACGATTAAAGGCCATACTGAAAGGAGCCGGAATATTCATAATTATACAATCATATTTATTCCTAGTCTTATTAAGGTAAAGACGCGGATCGGTAACAATAAAATTAACTTTACCTTTCTGATTGGGCTCTAATTTAGCTGCACTCAAAGATGCAATAACCGAATTTAGGTCCACACAATCTAAGCTTTTAATCGGATATTTTAATATCTCTTGAATCTGCCCGGAAAAACATGGCCCGATAAAAAGAATATCCTTAGCTTGAGGATTACCAATGAGGACGCTATGGATAAATTGCTCATTTCCCGCTAAGTCTTCGCTGGTAGCAATCAAAGAACCGTTTGCATACAAAGATTCAACGCCAAATTTCTTGGCTAATATAACCGGCCCATAGCTTGAACCCTTAAGCTTAATGATATCGGCATTTTTTAATTCAAGCTTTAAAATCAACGTAAAACTAAAGAAAAAAACTAGAGTTAATGCAATTATTACCAAAGAAGGTATCAGCTTCTGTTTAAACTTAAAATCCGAGGCTATCAATAATAAGAAAACTAGAATGGTAAAAATAAAAGGATTTGCATATGAAGAAAAAAGAAAAGTAAAAGCAACCCCGCCAATAAAAAACCCAATTGCCTCATAAGCAAAGAATTTTCCAAAGGTACCTGCCTTTGCTGAGTGCTTATCCAAATAGTGCTGACTAAAAACCCTAAATGAGTAGCCAATTAAAAAGCCAACCGGGCTGATAAGAAAAATTGATGCAGTAAAGACAAAACCAAGACTTGCTGCTTCGTAGTAACCTAGACCGACTAAAGTTTTACTTAAATGAATAGCGCAAATTACCAGAGGATAAACTAAAGCAAAAAGCGATAGAACAATAGCTCGACTTAGAGTTTTTTTATTCCTTAAAAGAAAACTCCCTAAAGAACAGGAAATAAGCCACACTCCAATACCCAAAATAAGGCTAACCTCATTCTTGGCTAAGGAATAAGTAAATTCCCTAAAAATTGTTAATTGAAATATCGCTGAAACTATTCCTAAAGCAATAAAGATAAACATAGACAACCCCTTGAATAATCAAAGATTATGCCTGATTACTCAGATTAAATTTAGATTACACAGATATCATTAGTCTCAAGTTTTTATTAACCATTTTAGCTTTTCCTTGCACACCGGGTGTGCAAGGATGGTATTTTCCACTTTACAAGATGCTATTTGTCTCTTATATTATTTTATAACAGAATGAAAGAAAATCTATACTATTTATTTATTAGTGGTTTGATCTTAGGTTCCGGGCCGTGCTTGAGCCTATGTGCTCCGATATTGGCAAGCTATAGCGCTATACAGAAGAAAACCTTCAGGGATTCATTTTTTTCTTATTTGATATTTTCTTCCGGCAAACTCTTAGGCTACTGCATTTTAGGAGTCCTCTGCACCTTAGGAGTTAAAATAATAGCTAGTCCTCTCGGTAAAAAGTATTTAGACCTTATCTACCTTATTGTCGGATGCTTCATTGTTCTAATTGGAATAACAGCTATTTTTTATCGAAGAGGTAGCTTTAACCCTGCCTGTAACTGGATACACAAGGGAAACATCCGAAATGTCGGTACCTTAGGTCTTTTAATCGGGCTAGCACCCTGTCTGCCGCTTTTAGGGATATTAAATTACATTGTCCTTATCTCTGACTCTTCATTTAGCGCAATCGGGTTCTGTATAGCCTTTGGCTTAGGAACAATTATTTCACCGTTATTCGTCATAGTAATGCTCTCAGGCAGACTCGCCAAGGTTCTCTCACGAAACAATAAGTTAAAAGTCGCGATTAGAATTCTTTGCGGAGGAATTATTGTATTTCTAGGAGGAAAAATTATTCTTCAAATACTTCTGCGCTAAAAATATAGATATCGCATTCTCCACTCTTCCAAGCATTTGGTTTCATCCCAGCCTTTTGGCTACAAAGGCTATTCATGAATTCTTCCTTACTCCAACCGGTCTCAGTTGCTACTTGCGGTAGATAGACCCCACTCCGATAAGCATCTCTTACCAAAACTCCATGCTTGCCTAAAACTATCTCATCAGTATTAGTAATCTGCACAAGAGGAGAGAGGACTGATATCTCAATATGAATATCTCCTAATTCATCCTTAGTTACTGAGTTAAAACGACGGTCCTGTGTCGCTGCAGCGATAGCCATATCTCTTACCCCAGAATAAAGTGGTTTAGTACCGACAATATTTCCAATGCAGCCGCGCAATTGCTGATTTCGGCGCAAGGTAACAAAAACACCCATCACCGTTTTTAAGGTCTCATCGTCGGTATTACTTTCTAAGGGTTTTCCGGCATCAAGATAAAAAGTAATCGTATCTCGAGCTAGCTTTAGCAATTCCTTTCTTTGATTGGCATTAAGAAGTTCCTTCATTTTTTCACTCTCCTGGATTTTTTGGTTATTATCTCTTATCATTGCCGCACTCAAATAACCGACCACCCTACTATCATCACCACTAGCTTGGGCTGAGGTTGACTGCTTCAAGACTTTTAATCTATTTGCTCCTAATTTTTTTGCCGCAGCCATTACTGCTGCTACTGCACCTAGACCACACATACGATTCTTTTCCTTAGCAACCGTAAACAAAGCTTTGGGATTCATTTTCTCAAGTAATTCTACAGTTTCTTGGTCAACCCTTAATACTTCAGCTAAGGGCAGATAATGACTCATATCCGTACTAGCAATAATCAAGTAATTATTCTCATCGCTTAATGACTTTGCGAGAGCCTGATCTAAAATCTGAATATTTTCCCAACTCTGAGAGCCTAAAGCTAATAACACGACTTTTGGCTTTTTAAAATATGTCTGAATAAACGGTATAATTAACTCTAATGAATTTTCGTTTTTAAAGGCTTTAGGGTAAGTAAAAATCTTCATACTAAATGAAGCTATCTTTTCGGTTAATTCTTGGTCAATACTTAGAATTCCTAAGGGTGTTTTAAAACCTTGGTAAGAAAAGGCGGCTATACCGTCAAAATCGATCTTGTGACTAAGCCCAACTAAGATAATCTTTTCAATTTTATTATCCTTAAGAGCTTTAAAACCGTAAGCTGCTGTATTTCCGGAATAAACTAAACCAGCATGCGGCAATATAAGAGCTACCACCTCACCTTCAATTGATGGTACATTTGCTGAATTCAGGTAATTATTTATTTCATTCTTCAACGCTTGAGGTTCACCCGGATACCAAGAACCAACTAAATCAGCTTCTTTAATATCCTGGGCAAAAATACAGATCGGCAGAAAGAAGAAAAACAAGAACAAAGGGATGATTCTATACATCACTACTTCTTCTTTTATGTTTTATTTTAATTAAAAATGAAAAACCTCATTGATCCTTACATCGGAACGACTGAGGTACTTAACTGAGATATTAACCTTTTCGCCTCGGCCAACCTTATTGATTTTCTGGCCATCTTTTTCAATTTTTACTACGGTAAACTTCTTACTTTGTGAGGTAACACCTACCGCACCTTCAACGAGCTCGCCTGACTCAACAACTCCGGTAATAACTGAACTGACCCCGCCTATATTATGGAATTGTTTTACTGAAAATTCTGCACCCATAACTCTCCTTTTACTAGCTTGTTCGCTTCAAACCCATATTAATTATCTTCTGAATCAACTTATTGTAAGAAATTCCGGCCTTAATCGCTGACTGACCTAACTCATCATACTCATCTAAACAAGGATTAGCATTAGCTTCAATAATATATATTTTAGAATCCGATGTAATCCTTATGTCAAAACGGTCATAGCATTGCATATTTAATGCTTTGTAAGCGCGCTTACAGATTTCTTCTACCTTCTTGGCTAAGCCATTGGGAAGCCTTCCGGCAAATTCATTCTTTATTCCCCACTTCTGGCGATATTCATAGTCCCACTTTGCCTTATAGGTAGCTATTCTTGGTTCATCCTCGCCGAAGTCTCCGAATTTCATCTCCCGTATAGGAAATACTCTAACCCTTTTATTGCCTAATACGCTTACGTAGAACTCTCTTCCGTCAATATACTCCTCAACTATTGCATCATCTTTTATACTATCGTGAATAAATTTTACCCTCTCAATCATAGCTTCCTCACTATCTACAACCGACGCCTGAGATATACCTCGAGAAGCTTCTTCACGAAGAGGCTTTACAATTAGAGGAAGCTTAAGACGTTTAGGTAACCATATTTTATGATTCTTGTAAAAAGTATAAAAATTGGGAACCTTTATTTTATGAAAACTTAAAATCTTCTTACATAAGGCCTTATTGCCACAAATAATCAAACTAGTTGCCGAAGCACCAGTATAAGGGATTCCCAGTAACTCTAACACACTAACAACATTCTTGTCTAAATAAGACTTTTGATCAAAAACTTCAGCAGCATTGAATATAACATCGGGCTTATTTTCTTTAACCTCCTCCAATAAAATATTAATATCATTAAATAAACCTAAAAGGCTTACCTTATGTCCATTAGCTATAAGAGCATTATAAATGTCAGATTCAGAACCCCAATCAAAATCTTTAAACTCCTTTTTAAAATCATAACCACGCGGTGTAAAATAAGGACTATCAAAAAGCAGAAGAACCTTTAACTTTTTCATTTTTCTCGGCTAAACCCTCCGGTATAAAGATAATTCATAACTAAAGCAGTAATGTATGTAGAAACTCTTAATACCACTAAAGACTCCAATTGATCGGAGAAAAGCTCTAAAGCTTTGCAGCGTTGAATTATTGTATCTAGGAGATCATTTATAATATACTTCTTCTCGCCGGTCCATGTAGCTATATTATTTAAAATGTCTTTTTTGTATCTTCGTATAGTATTAGCCGCTAGGGTTTCTTTATTCTTCTTACTGGAACTATGATCTAGAGGTTCTAAAAATATTTTCTTTAAATTAGAATCGTGAAAATCAGGAAAATCTTCCATGTATGAATGACGCTTTTTCTTATAGAAGTTTTTTAAATTTATCCGCATTCTTGAAGCTTCCCAATATTTCTTGCCCCGTTTGACTAAAGACTCCTTGCCCTTAATCTCATTCATTAGCTCATCTACATAATTAAGCTTGGCAAGGGCTTTCCAACCCTTATATTGAGACTGCCAATTTAAACCGGGAGTAAGCCAGACCGCAAAAGTCTCAGCAAAATCCTCATCAGGATGGTATTGAGCATAATAATCTTCCAAATGCCTCACAAAACTCTTACTATAAGGCCGAAAACGATAAGTATCATCATACTGCTTAGAGAATTGGCCAAAAACTTTCTGCCATTTTTTGCGACGATATAATTTATAGGCATAATTTAAAGCATGGCCAGTCTCATGGCGCAGAAGTTTCATACACCAGGAACGAGTAGACCCTTCAGCATCTAAAACCATTTTCTTCTCTAATTTAATCAGAGCCGGATGAGCTAGAAAAAACGGAACCCCGACAACTGGTTCCTTATCCGGAGTGAGCCACTCATCAGCTAAATAACAAGGGGGCTGAAACCGAAAGCCTCTATCTTCTAATTCCTGATAAAGCGCTTTTACGCACTCCTCTAGCCAGGTACCCTCTATACTTAGAGGTAATTCGCATACCCGCAAATTGAGTAACTCCTCCTCAGAAAGTTTTGATAGGTTTATATTCTTTTTAGACATCTACTGCTCCACTTTTTTTAATTATAGCATGAAAGATGATCATTGTTTAAATTTATCTTGCGATAATTCCACCACCAAGCAATAAATCCTTATGGTAAAAGGCAGCTAATTGTCCCGAAGCTATCGCCTCAATTTTCTTAGCTAGCTTTACTTGGGCAGTTTCTCCATTAATTTTTAAGCTACACTTACAAGCCGGTGAATTATAACGTACCCTTACACTAAGGTCTTTATACTGCTTAAACGGATAAAGCCAATTAAGGGAGTTTACGATAAAAGTATCTTTTTTTAAAAAATTACGCTCACCAACAATAACGCTATTATCCTTAGCATCAATACTGATAACATAAAGGGGCTCTTTCCAAGCAACTCCTAAGCCACTTCTTTGACCATATGTGTATTGATAAATCCCCTTATGTCGACCTAGAACTTTACCGCTTATGTGCTTTATCTCTCCAGAATACTTATAATAATCACTACGGTTATTTTCAATAAACTCCGGATAATTTTTTTCTTTAACAAAACATACATCTTGGCTTTCCTTTCTCTGTTTATAAATAATTTTTTTACGTTTAGCAATTCTTTTAACCTCAGTTTTAGTGTAATTACCCAAGGGAAAAACTAAATGTTTTAAAACTAAAGGGTCCAATAACGCCAAAAAGTACTCTTGAGATTTTTTACTGTCTTTTCCGCTTTTAAGTAAGTAATTTTTGCCCTTCTTAATTACACGAGCATAGTGGCCGGTAGCTAAATAGTCAAAACCTAAGGATTTTAGCTTCTTGAAAAAACTCCCGAACTTAATCAAACGATTACAATAGGCACAGGGATTAGGTGTTAATCCTTGAAGATAGCTATCTAGGAAATAATTAATAATTTCTTTTTGAAATAAATCACCAACATCTATTGTATAGTGAGCAATATCTAGCTTATGACATAAATCTCTAGCCTGGTCAAGACTATCTAAATCACAACAACGATTCTCTTGGGGATAAAATTTAAGAGTAAAACCGACTACATCCCAACCCTTTTTTT
>Ga0208769_1001343_pt1 | contig 10922 bp, 5 predicted proteins | sample AntAceMetag02UKC_FD_184768 | JGI IMG/M metagenome (GOLD analysis project Ga0208769, IMG submission 184768) | Saline lake microbial communities from Ace Lake, Antarctica- Antarctic Ace Lake Metagenome 02UKC (SPAdes) (version 2) | ecosystem: Environmental > Aquatic > Non-marine Saline and Alkaline... | reverse complement strand
AAAAGTTAGCAGATGACGCCTCGAAATCAATAGTCCTTATGGATGTTGCTTATAAAATCAAAGAAATGGAAGAGGTTATACAAAGCTTGGATACGCCCATTGTAAACAAGGTTTATGAGCTACAATATGCAAATGTGACAAATATTAAAGATAAAATAACAGAGATGCTTACCAAGAACATAGGCAGCATGCAGATTGATGAGCGTACAAATAAGATAGCAATAACTGATACTGAGGCAAAAATAGCAGAACTTGATGAGGTAATTGGTGCCTTTGATGAAAAACATAAAGTAGTAGAAATAGAGGCAATGATACTGGAGCTCACATTAAATGACCAGCACCGGATGGGAGTGGATTGGAATGTGGCGTTTCAGAACTTAAGCAGCGGCCTCTCTAAGAAGCTGGGGGACCATGTGTTTAGCTTTGATTTTTCTCAAAACCTAGATAGTGGTATGACATATGGCCCGGTCGGAGATGCATCAAAAGGGTTGCAAGCAACAATAGAATTACTGCAAGAATACGGTAGGACCAGAGTGCTTTCTAATCCACGCATAACAGTTCTTAATAATGAAGAAGCAAAAATATTAATAGGTACTAACCAGCCATATGTAACTTCAACCGCTAGCCAATCGGGCGATACAACACAGACAGCTTATAATGTAACTTATCTCGATTTAGGTGTAAAACTAATAGTTACGCCAACAATTAACAGGGATGGGTTTATAACAATGAAGGTTAAGCCGGAGATAAGTTCCACATCAGGTACTCCACTTACTTATGGAGAATATAGTGATGAAATTCCTATAGTTAGTACATCAACCACCGAAACCACAGTTATGATAAAAGATAATTATACAATCATGCTTTCCGGATTAATACAAAATAGAGAAGAGGAAAGTATAGAGAAGGTTCCTGTGCTTGGGGATATACCTATATTAGGTAATCTCTTTAAGAAAACAACCAGAGGCAACGCTAGTGAGCCTGAAAGAAAAGAGATTATTATATTTTTAACACCACGTATTGTTCATGGAGAAGGTGAAGATGCTGTAGGAGCCATTAGAGCAGAAAGACAGCAGAAAAAAGAACAAAAGCAGTTTACGCAAGAAACAGTTTCAAAACATCAGCTGCTTGAAGGAAAAAAAGAAGAGGAAAATTCTATAATTTGGTCAGAATATATGCCACCATCTAATTATTATGAACTTATTTGGCAGAAGGTAAATGATAAAGTAATTAATAATAAGCTGGCAAGGCCTGTGCATGGCGAGGTAATTGTTTCCTTTATGCTTGCCCCAGATGGAAAACTGGCAAAAGACCCGCAAATAAATGCTTTGGTGGAAACAGAACCAGCGCTTATGCGCATTGCGCGCAGCAGTATTGAAGAGGCAGCGCCATTTCCGCCATTTCCTTCAACGCTAAAGAAACAGAGCGAGACATTCAATATAACTATAAGTTACGAATAAATTAAAACTCAGATAAATTTATCTATAACCCTTGAATTTATATTGCCCGTTGTGTATACTTGTAATAGCACTGATATTCGATAAGGGCAAATCCGCTGAAAGGTGGAGACGCAAAACCTACGGCCTAAACCCTAAATTCAAAAAAAAGGGCACAGGCGGCATGGGTTACCGAAGCAGTGAAGACCCTGTTCGTTATGCGGCAGGGTCCTTTTTTTTGGTATAAAAAACCTACCAACCTTGACAAAGCCCAGTTTATATGGTATATTTTACTACCTTTTAATATTATTAAAATTTAAGTCCTACTATAAGAATATGTATTATATGGGGTCATCTTTCAAGTAAATGGAAATACTAGAAACCCTAAACTGGGTAGATTTTTTACTCGTTATTTTGCTGATAAGGTCCACTCTTATGGGGTCTAAAATAGGCCTTACAGCAGAATTTTTTAAATTAATAGGCACGTTAATAAGCATACTCGTAGGTTTTCATTGTTATAGCCGTGTAGCAGAGGCATTACTCACCTATATTACCTTACCTGTCTGGCTTGCAGAATTTATTATACTTATTCTTATTATATTATTTATCAGGGTAGTTTTTAAATATGGAGTTGTTTTATTTCTTAAGGTCCTCAATATACAGTTTGTTTTACAACTTGAGAGAATAGGTGGGGCATTAATTGGCCTTGGCAGAGGACTTTTAATCGGAGGTTTACTTCTAATAGTGATGCTGCTATTTCCAGTGGTATACCTTCATCATAGCATTGGTAAAAGATCATTTTTTGCGCCTTACTTTATCAAATCAACCAAAAACATATACATATCTATAGTGGGCCTTATCCCATCACAAGAACCCAAGAAAATACCGACCATTGAAACAAGAGAGGGTGCTCCAGATTCGAAATAACAATTGATTGATTCAGGTATAAAATTTTACTTAAAATAGCCGGAGGTAGACATTGAATTTAGGCAAATTCTATAAACTTATAGTTGAGGAAGGCATTAAGCATGATCCGCGAAGTAAGCTTAAAGTCTTAGAATATTTAAAATCTGTCAGGCAGGAATATAACAAGCTTCCGTATCCGGAAAAGAAGGCTTTTGATAAAGAGAAATTGTCCAATCCGTACAGTGATAGCAGAATTTTATTTGGTTCATTAAAAAAGGAAATAAAAACAGTAATGATTGGCATAGATATTGAAACACCAGAACTTCTTCTCGTAGATAGGTTAAGAGAAAAGGGCAAGAGTATAGATCTTGCGTTTTCTCACCATCCACAGGGTTATGCAAGGGCGGAATTTTATAGAGTTATGAATGTGCTTTATGATGTACTTAAAGACGTGGGTGTAAGCGGTGTAAAGATTAAGAAAATGCTGGATGAAAGAATTAATGAGGTTGCAAGAAAGGTAATTGGTGGTAATTGCACGCGCCCTGTAGATGCTGCCAGGCTGCTTAATATTCCATATATGTGCGGGCATACTGTTGCTGATAATTTTGTCTATGGCTATTTCTATGATTTGATAAAAAAAGAAAAGCCTAAAAAGGTCAGTGATATGTTAGATTTACTTTATGGAATACCAGAATACAAAATAGCTATGAGAAACAATCAAGGCCCGAAAGTTATATTAGGCAAACCTTCAAATAAATGCGGTAAGGTGTTAATAGAGATGACAGGTGGTACGGAAGGCCCAAAGAATATATATAAGGAGTTAGCTAAAAATAAAGTGACGACTTTGCTTAGTATGCATCTTAGTGAGGAACATTTTAAAAAAGCTAAGAAACACAACTTGAATATAATAATTGCAGGCCACATCTCAAGCGATACATTAGGGATAAATTTACTTTTAGACGCGGTAGATAAACACAAAGAGCTTGATGTGATCGGTTGTTCTGGCTTTACTCGTATTAGAAGAAAGAAATAGTTATAAATGAGTGATGATTTTAAAAACATTATAGAACAGATACAATCTCGTTTAGATATAGTTGAGATAGTTTCTGGTTACATGCCCTTAAAAAAGGTTGGAACAAATTTTAAAGGTTTGTGTCCATTCCACCAAGAGAAAACTCCATCGTTTACAGTTAGTTCCACAAAGCAGATATATCATTGTTTTGGCTGTGGCGCAGGAGGCGATCTTATTAGCTTTGTGATGGCGCAGGAAAAAATAGAGTTTATGGAAGCGCTGCAGATGCTAGCTGAAAAATCCGGAGTTAAACTTCCTGTTTTCCGACAATCCAATTATACAAAACGTGTCTCATCTTCAAACTTTCTTTATCGTATCAATGAACTGGCAGCCTCATATTATAACGCGATTTTACTAGGCTCAAGCAAAGCAGCCCAAGCAAGGGAATATTTACCTAAGCGTGGCATAAACGCCCAAACAGTGGCTGCGTTCAAGCTGGGATTTGCACCTCCGGGGTGGGATGGATTTCTGAAATTTGCGCAGCAGAAACAGGTAAAACCTGAAACGCTTTTAAAAGCTGGGCTGGCTATTACCGGAAAAGGAGGGACTCATTACGACAGGTTTAGGAATAGGATAATATTTCCAATTTGTAACGCAGCATCAAAAGTAGTTGGTTTTGGCGCACGTGTACTTGATGATTCAATGCCTAAATATCTTAACTCACCGGAGACCGATATTTATATAAAAGGAAGGCATTTGTATGGTTTAAATGTTACAGGAGCCCAAATACGCAAAAAGAAAGAGGTTATTATAGTTGAAGGATATCTTGATTTACTCCTGCCATTTCAAAATGGTATAAGTAACATAGTGGCAACTTTAGGCACAGCATTAACCATTGAGCAGATAAATCTTATAAAAAGATATACCACTAATGTAGTAATAATTTTTGACGCTGATGAAGCTGGAGAAGCTGCGTCATTAAGGAGCCTGGATGTTTTAATAGGAGAGGGCCTTAACGTGAGGATTGCGAGTCTTCCTGGAGGTTTTGATCCAGATAGTTATATTAGGGCTAAAAGCGCAGAAGACTTTATTTCGATTATCAATTCTGCCAAGGGTTTATTTGACTATAAGATAGATATTCTCTTAGAAAAATATGGGAACAAAACTCCTGAAGCAAAAGCAGATATTATATCAGAGATGTTACCTACGATTAAAAGGATGAACAACGCTGTATTAAAGTCAGATTATATAAAAAGACTATCTCAGACATTATTTGTTGATGAGAAGGCAGTATTGGAAGAAGAGAAAAAAGTGAAATTAGATTATACAAAAACCACACCTGTAATTAATTTTAAAGTAAGCCAACAGGTGAGAATGGCAGAGAAGGTGATAGCAGCGCTTATTATGGAGGATGTGGAGATTGCAAGGCGTATCAGAGATGAATTTGATCTCGAAGATTTTAAGGATCCCCATATTAGAAAAATAATCCAACACTCTTTTTCTCTTATAGATAATAATAAGCAACCTACGGCTGCCAGGCTTATACATTGTGTTGGTAATGAAGAGGCAACCCAATTTATCTGCCAATTGTTAACCGAAGTGGAGAATATAGTAGACAGAGAAAAAACTTTAGAAGATTGTATAGGGTGGCTAAAAACAGATAATCTTAAAGACAAAAAAGAAGATCTTTCACACCAAATTAAAGAAGCAGAGAGAGTAGGCAACGAAGAGAAAGTTATGTCTCTTGTTAGAGAATTTAATAATTTAAGGGGAGTAAAAATTTAATGGCTAAGAAAAAGAAAAAGATGAAAAAAAAGAAGCCTGTTAAGAGAAAACCTGTTAAGTCCGCCAGGAAAAAGTCGGGCAAGTCTGCCAGAAAAAAGTCGGACAAGTCCGCTGCAAAGCGTAGGCGCTTAAACTCCAGTTCTCTAAAATCTAAAATAGAGAAGCTCCTGTTGCTTGGGAAAGAGAAGGGTAGCCTTACATATGAAGAAGTAAATAAGGCTCTTCCGCAAAATATTACTTCCTCAGAAGAGATAGAACAGATTTTAAACATCTTAAACAAGGAAAATATAGAGCTGGTAGATGCCCAAGATGCAATTTCAAAAAAGCAGGAAGAAAAAGCTACTGCAGCTGCTATTACTGCGCGCCCTGCTACAACATCTAAGGTGGATGATCCTGTCAGGATGTATCTTAAGCAAATGGGGCAGATATCTTTGCTTAGCAGGGAAGAGGAGGTAACCTTAGCTAAAAAGATAGAGCAGGCAGAGGAAGATTTCAGGGATGCTATTTTTCAGTGTTGGGCGAGTAGAACATGTGTGCTGGATGCAATGGAGAAGATTTTACGCGAAGAGGTTAATCATGACGAATATATAAATAGCGAAGATTCACAAGGGCGCCTCAATAAGAAACTTCGCGGCCTGATTAAAAAAGCAAAACGAGCCAAAAAAATTCCTACCATAAATAAGATTTTACCTAAATTTAATCTCACAATTAGTTTTGTTGAGGAGATTTCCGCAAGGCTAAGAATGCATCTGGAGCAATTAAACCGCTTATACAAAGAAATGGAACTGTGTAAGAGGCGCAGGAAAACTCATAAAATAAGAATTCTGCGCATACAGGCAAAAAAAATCGAGAGGGAATTTGGTGTAGATCAAGATGCGATAAAAAATCAATTAAACGTAATTGTGCGCAAAGAAACCGCATATAGGAATACTAAAAGAGAATTAGTAGAAGCAAATTTACGTTTAGTTGTATCTATTGCCAAGAAATATACCAATAGGGGGCTTTCGTTTTTGGACCTTATTCAGGAAGGTAACATAGGCCTAATGAAAGCAGTAGATAAGTTTGAATATAGAAGAGGCTATAAATTCTCAACCTATGCTACATGGTGGATAAGGCAAGCTATTACACGTTCTATAGCTGATCAGGCAAGGACTATAAGAATTCCTGTACATATGACAGAGACCATCAATAAGCTTGTAAGGGTTTCACGAAAACTAGTCCAGGAATCTGGCAGGGAGCCAAGGCCTGAAGAGCTTGCGCGCCATATGAGGATACCGGTAGATAAGGTAAGAGGTATATTAAAAATAGCGCAAGAGCCTATATCATTGCAGACACCTGTTGGAGATGAAGGCGATACGAATTTTGGTGATTTTATTGAGGATAAACGGGCTGTTTCTCCAGCGAGTGTTACTGCTTATAGCATGTTAAAAGAGCAAATGTCAGACGTGCTTGATACTCTAACAGAGAGAGAAAAGAAGGTTTTAAGGCTGCGCTTTGGAATAGGCGACGGCTACCCAAGAACATTGGAAGAAGTTGGTACCATCTTTAATGTAACAAGAGAAAGGGTGCGACAGATCGAAGCAAAGGCCCTGCGGAAATTACGTCATCCTATTCGCAGCAGAAAATTGCGCAATTTTCTGGATCTTACTTATAGTGATGAAAAATATATATAAACATTTAACATGAATACAAAAGATATTGCCTATATAGATGATCTTACCGGTATTGGTAACAGAAGAGCCTTTATGGAGGATTTAGGAAAAGATCTTTCCATGCCAAAGGAACAGCTCAGAGGCCTATACCTGGCTCTTACAGACTTAGACCACTTCAAGCGCGTTAATGATTCCTATGGGCATTTAAGCGGAGATTACCTTATAAAAGAATTCTCCAAACAGCTGGTTGATGGTGTAAAAAGTGGAGATAATGTAGTCTCCAGATATGGTGGCGATGAATTTGTAATTATATTCAGAAAAACAAACAAAGAAGAAGTGTTGGCTGCCTGCAATAAGATGCGTGAAGAACTTTCCGCAAAAGAGTTTTTACTTCCTGAGGTTAATAAAAAAATAAAAATCACCATGAGCATAGGTATTGCTGAATATCCCGCAGATGGCGAGACATGGAATACGCTTTTTGCAAAAGCAGATGAAGCGTTATATTCATCAAAACAGTTGGGAAGAAATCGTACTTCCTTAGCTAAAGAAGTCCTTGCCCAGGTAAAAGAAGAAAAAAGGATTCAGGATTTACTTGTAAAGCCACCGCTTATTGGCAGGGAAAAAGAACTTAGTGAAATCAAAGATTCTCTGCATGGAGAAAAGCATCAAAAGCTTATTGTAATAAGCGGTGATACAGGTGTAGGGAAAACACGTATGCTTGAGGAAATAGCTATTACCCCTGAGTCAAAAAAGAAAGAAACATTTTTTCTAACATGCACAGAAGCGGATAAAGATAAACCCTATAGCCTGATAGTAGATGCTATAGACATAATTGGTACTAAACATCAAGACATGTGCAGGAAGGCTTTTGATTCCCTAAAGCACAAACACAAATTGGCTCTTTCAGCAATTCCTAAGCTTAACAAATTTGCTGCCACTTCCCGGAAGGCCACAAGTCCTGCCGCGAATATGAGATTGGATATATTCAATGGGTTATGTGAGTTTTTTGCTCACATTTTTATTAATATAAAGCCGCTTCTTTTAATTGACAATATGGATTGGATTGATGCTGGAACCGCGGAAGTTATAAGCTATCTTATTGTGTCCCAGAAACAAACTCCATTACTTATTTGCGGTGTTGATAATCATCCAGCTACTGTAGATAAAAAAAGAAAAGCAGTTTTTCTTGATGGGCTCCTCGATGAAATCTCAGAATTTGAAATAGTTCCGCGTATTAATCTAATGCCTCTATCAGAAGGCCAAGCAAAAGATTTATTCAACAGTATTTTTATCACAGCCCAGGCGCCTAAATCTTTTCTTGAGGATGTATATGTTACTACAAAGGGAAATCCATTTTTTATAACAGAATTATTAAGGGATTTTATAGAAAAAAGGATAGTCTCTTTGAAGTATCCTACATGGGTATTTAACGTCAAAAAGGAAGATTTTCCTAAGGACTTGAAAGATTTATTAGAGAAAAAATTACAAAAATTAAACCAGGAAGAAAAAGAGCTGCTCTTTACAGCTGCTGGTATTGGCCGAAGTTTTAAATTTGATTTTCTTTCAAAACTAAAGAAGATTAACAAAGGTCATATACAGGATGTAATGAGTAAAGTAGCAGGTAAAAATATTTTCAGCGAAGACCAAGTTAATCTTGGCGATGTAGTATCTTTTAATAATGATATAATGCGTACGCTATTATATAAGAGCCTTGATGAAGGAAAAAAGATGCAACTGCATCTTGATATAGCGACTGCCATAGAAGAAGAAAACAAAGCTGATGTTGGATCAGTAAGCACTGAGCTTGCTTTTCATTTTAATAAGGCAAAGCTTGAACCCAAAGCAAAGGAATACGCAAGCCTTGCTGTTAAGTATGCGCATAGTTTATTCTTAAACAAAGAAATTGAGAAGCTCATAGAAGATGCAATAGCAGAAAGAGAAGAAAAGGATAAATTTGAACCAATAAAAGAAGAGGCCTGGCCATTTGTTATGGAGATAATGAGCGCCTTTAATGCAGCTGTAAGGGGTATACGCTTTTATCAACGAGATAATGTAATAACATCCAAGGCAATAAACAGGCTTATGGACAACTTTGCGAGCTTTTTTAAAATACAGGGCAGTATTACCCTAAGTAATCCCGAAGGTGTATCAAAAGATTCTTCCAAACTTCTTATAAATGGCCACGAATTCCGCATGCGTTCTTCCGCCAAAGATGTATTTAGTAAAAATTTGGCAGAGATTATGAGGAATTCACACATAGGAAGTATTACTTTTCGCCAGAGTATTTCAAAAGATGAGGCAGAAGGCTTTATCAGTGCTCTAAAAAAACCGTTTATATACAAAGGAACCCAGGAAAAATGGCAGAAGATATTAGCCGATGAAAATATTATAAGCATAAAGATAGATGAAGTAATTTACAGAAGGGTCCTATCTGAAGAAGAGAAGAAATGGCACCAGAAGGAGTTTATGAAAGACTTCCTTGCTACAGAAGCAGCTATGGGTGCTGTAGGCGATGCGCTTAAGGAAGCCATGCCATCGCAATCATCTAATTCAGAAGGTGCGGCTGCTGTTGATAAAAAGATAGAAGGAGTTACCAAAAAAGAGAAAAATATTCTGGCAAAAACTATTGCGAAATTACCTGTTGATGTAATAGTTGAGACCATTGCTAATGAGTATATGAAACGCAAAGGTGCTATCCTGGATATAAAAGATATGCTCTTGGTTTGCCTTAAAGACCTGCAGCAAAGGAACCAGCTTATGCCGCGCCTCCATGAACGCCTTGAAAAATTAGGATTATCTGAAGAATGTTTCCAATGGCTTATTGATGAAAAGGGTTTTCTGGAATATCCTGTGAGAAAAAGGACTAATATATACATAAATACAGATGTGAAAACCATACTAGAGATGGGTGTTGTAGAAAACCTAAAACCTACGCTTGAGGAACTTTTTAATCTGCAAGAAGACGCCTCTGCCTTAGATGTTATGGGAAAATGGCTTCTTGCGTTTCAGAATGAGTTACCAGAATTTAGGGTTTATGCCTCAGTTACTTTTGCCGACATAGTAAAAATTATACCTGCAAGAATGTCAGATAGTCAGAAGCAAGAGATTATGCAAAAAATAGCAGATGGATTTTTATCTGCATTAAAGCTTGAAAAAGAACCTGCTGTTCGCATATTCATGGTAAAAAATGTAGCTTTCCTGATGTCTAAACTTCTAGAGCTAAAGGACTATGCAAATATTTATCGCATATTATCAGCAGTTAACACAGATAAGAATGTATTAAAAGATATAGATGTAGATGCGTTAAGCAAAGCGCTACTTAAAACCTTAGAAGAAGAGTCGTTTGATAAAGATAGAAACGAAGTTGCGCTTAATATATTTAAAATTTTGGGCGCTGTATCCATACCATATCTTTTAGATTTACTATTGCTTAAAGTTTCAGATTTTATGCCTTTTGAGTGGTATTTGCAAGAGCGCCAGATAATTGATATATTGAAGAGTTTTAAAACAGAATCAATATCAGAAATAGAAAAGCTTCTTGCCTCTAAAGACGAACGTAGGGCAACTCTGGCGCTTGAGATACTGATTCATTTTAAGGATCCAAAACTAATTTATATTTACAGAAAGGCACTCTTAAGTGCAAGTGAGAGTGTGCGTAACTACGCGATAAAGGCGCTTATTATGCTGGACACAGAGGGTGCCTTAAAATTACTGCAGGAATTACTTCCAAGCTTAGACGCAAAAACCACAAAATATATTATAGCAACAATGAGCACTTACAGCAAAAGCAAAGCCGCCCTCCAGCTCCTAAAAGAAATTAGGACAGGTACGTAATTTCTTATCTGCCATCTTATAACAGCCTTACTCTTAAAATTTCCTTGTAAATATACTAAGTATTATGTTATAATTTGGGCTTACTTAAGGTACTTCGCAACCTACAATGCGTCTATTCGTTGCATTGTTTACGGTTGCTCAGTATCAAATTTATTTCATAAATTTGGGCCCGTAGCTCAGTTGGTTAGAGCAATTGACTCATAATCAATTGGTCCGGGGTTCAAATCCCTGCAGGCCCATGTTATTTTTATTTAAAGGGTATATACAAAAGATTTAATTTTAGTTAAAATAAAAAAT
>Ga0208769_1001333_pt1 | contig 10970 bp, 22 predicted proteins | sample AntAceMetag02UKC_FD_184768 | JGI IMG/M metagenome (GOLD analysis project Ga0208769, IMG submission 184768) | Saline lake microbial communities from Ace Lake, Antarctica- Antarctic Ace Lake Metagenome 02UKC (SPAdes) (version 2) | ecosystem: Environmental > Aquatic > Non-marine Saline and Alkaline... | reverse complement strand
ATCAATCGCAAGGACTTCGCCTGCTTCAAGCGCTTCTTCTTCTAATGCGGTAGCGGCATGGCCTCCACTCGCATAGGCAGCTTCTTCGTGATACCCCATCCAGAAATTAGGGGTAATATCAAAGGCGACCATTATTTGGTAGCCTCCTTTGTGACTTTCTTTTCAATAACTTCTTTCTTTAATACTTTTGGATGCGTGCGCACCCATTCAGCGTGTTTAACCTGCCAGTGGTTCAGTTTGCGCGGCTGGTCTTTGTTTCGAGTTAGATTCTGTTCTATGTGTTTTAAAGTCATAGCGTTCATCATATCACATCCAAATGTTGATAATAATATTATATAGCTAAATCTTCATAGTAAATTTTCTTGCCGACGATCCATTTTTGGTATTTCTTCGTGACTTCGAGTTTCGTGGCGGATTCGAGTTCCATCCACCCTGAGGTAATCGTCATCTTCACAATGGCTTTTTCGACGCTATTTTCTAACGCATCCGTATCGTCATCATTCGATCCGCGGACTTCCACATTAAACGGATCTTCTTTGCGGTAAAAGGTCGTGAGATCGGCATGCGATCGTGGTCCGGTGCCGTCAGTATTCACATAAATCCACGGCACTTGGGTGGGTTTGGAGTGTTTGGTATTTTGCACAATGGCACTAATCCCGTCTGTGACAAGCTGGGCTTCAATGGCCGTACTGATATCTTCGTCTAAGCCCATCATTTCACCCTCTTGAAATCAGCCATTCCAGCTTGGAGTTTTCGTCGAATTGAGGCACCGACGGAAGGGTTTGATTTGCCTTTCCACCATTTGCCGTATTGGTTTTCCCCATCGGAAATAGCGGTCCCCATTCCATTGTAAATATAATTAAATAGATCAAATTGGGTTTGGTAATATTCATATTGCGCGCCTCCGTGGAAATCAATTACCATTAGCATCGAGCGAGCCCAATACCAGACCGCAGCCGCCACGGAAGATTTCACCGGACCACCTTGGAGGGGGCCAATTTTCTTTCCACTTCCGGGCGTATCACCTCCACCTGGTATTTTAATGATCGGTGGTTTGGTGGGTGGTTTAATCGCTTTAATCTTCGGGACTTTTAGCTTGGTAATCTTTCCCACAATAATTGGGATCGGAATAATCCGGGTCTTCGTTTGAGGTTCCGTGGAGGTAATATACTCGACCGGTTTAAGGCGAGTAATCCGTTTGCGGGGTTTATTGCGCTTCAAAGTGGTAGATCGGAGTTTGGTAGTAACCATTTAATACACCTCATAGTCATCCACACCGATCGCATCGGCGACGGCGCCATTCTGTTCTTCGTTATCAATCATGAACTGGACATTCGCTTTGAAATAATCCATTTCTTTGTAAGCGGTAAAATTCGTAATGTAATTATCTTTAATGAGTTGATTCACCATATAGATCCGTGCCATTTCATCGATCGCCCATTTGACATTAATAGGGACTAAAGTAAGCGTATAGGTCTTATGGATATATCCAAAGATAAAGCGTTCCGAATGGCTAATTTTAGCTTCAATAAAGGCAGTTGGATAAATCCGGGTGGTGCCGGCATTATCCTTAAACGACGTGAGATCGTAATCGATGAGGTTATCGAGTTCCGCTTCCGTCATAATCCCATATTTTGAGGCCATGTTTAGTTTCTCCGTTTTTAATGTAAAAGAAAAAAAGAAATACCTTACCTGTTTATGTGGTAAAGTTGGTGACACGCACGACAAACAATGCTTTGAAGAATGAATAGGTGTCAGCCGCAGTATAGAACATATACGGTAGGGCACGGAATCCAATTTCACTGGATCGTCGGGTATCATAGGAAATCTTCGTCTTACCTTCAATTTCCGTATCACGTTTGCCTTTATCCCACGGACTCCACGCATCGAGCTTTGAGACTTTTTCCATCATCCGGAAATTAAAGGTCGGGTCAGTGAAGAAGAACAAGCGTCCTTCGCCTCCGGTGGACACAGCCGAGTCAGGATAGAAATGGGCTGATTTTACTAAGATCACACCCATGGCTGCAAAATCATTCAGATAGGTCACAGGGGATCGAGCATTGGTGCTATTATAAAGATCATGCACAGTTTTCAGTTTGGCATAAGTGTTGGGGTGAGTCCCACAGTACATTTGTGACCATGGGAATTCTTCATGGTCATTGAAATCGACTTTGGCAAAGCCTGCTTCCACATCTGCCATGATCCGTTCAACGTTATGGTAAGTTTGACTGCCGCCACTTAAAATAGTCAGGGCAGTTTGGTTGATCGGAATCCCAGCGGTGGCATTCAAATCGGAAGGATTCCCGATGGTGCCGGTGGAGCTGGACATAAACATGCCGATCAGGTTAGCATTATAATCGGTGGATGTAGTGACCCCGTTCCATGGATTAATCGCATATTTGAGGACCCGATTAATATAGAAGCGATGGTTCTTGATCCGTTGACTGGCGACACTGGTGGCAATTACGCCAGTGTTTCCTGTTTGATCCATCCGTTCGAGTTCGTCTTCGTCGACCCAGATTTCTTCCGTATAGAATTGGAGGTAGGCTTTTCCTTGCGCAATATCACGGGTGCCGGCTTTATACATGCGGTGTTGCCCGACGACAATAGCGGGTTGTGAGACCACTTCAAAGAGATCGATTTCGCCTGCTTTCGAGGTTTGGATATCGGCACTGATCGGTTCGTACCCAATCAAATTCATGATCGGATTAACCTTGACTGAATCATTAGGGCCTTTGCCAGCTAACATCGGGTCGGCAATTTGCGCTAAGAGAGTAAATGGACTTTGAACTACCATCATTAACTACCTGTCGTGAAACTGGTTACATTACCGAGGTAAGTACCTTGCACCCATGTGGCTGCGCTGACCGCTCGTGCACAACTCCACATATGGTGATTGAGTGGTGTAGCGGAATGGTCGGTTTCTGGAGCAACTAACCCGCCGGCAATACAGACGAGTTTATCCCCGATGGCAGCGGTTATGGCACTGCCTTTTAACCAATAGGTTTTATCTTTAATGTGGGTTTTGCGAGAGACCGGATCTGCAATTGCATAGGCAGTCGTTTTATCATACGCGGTATTACTTTGGGGATGGATTCCCTCGATAGTGAATTGGCTAATTAACGCCTCGTCATCATTGGAGCTTCCATAGGCTGCTCCAGTTATATCCATTCCATTCCCATAGGTTCCAATACTGGGATGGCAAAGTAAGCCTGGTTTGTTGGTCACTGCAGTGGCAGTGGCGTCTTCTTGTGGACTTTCGGCGCCTACGTCTACGGTAGAGCCCGGTCCCGATGCGGTTTCAATAGCACCCATGTCAATCACCGACTATTTAAACGATCAGCCGCAGTTTTAAATTCCCCTGGTGGAGGGGTCCCTGCGCCCGCAAGAGGAGCTTGAGTAGAATGAGGTGTTGCTTTATTACCGATTGCATACCCCTTCAAGAATGATTCTAAAGCCGTATCGGATTCTTTGGACAAATTCATGTCCTTATCGATCGCATGTGCTTTAGCCTCATTGTCCTTACGGATGGCTTTACGCTTTGTTTCTTTCTCATCCTCAAAGATTTTATTCTTATTGGTTAAGTCAGAAGCATGGGCTACAGCAGTATCAAGTTTCTCTTGCATAGCAAGTACTTGTCCTTTGTAGAGCCCGTCATTCTTTTCGATAGTCGCTTTTAATTCAGCATTTTCGACTTCGAATTCTTCTATGGTTTTAGACATATTTAATTCACCCGACGAGCTTGTGTTTTCTTCCCCATCAATTCAGCCCGAGGGCGTTCTTTTTTAGGGTCGATCAAAGCTACGTTGAGATTATAGATTTTTTTATGGTTCGTAACAGGATCTTGTTCACACTCAAAAAACGGACTGAGTTTGACTACATCATTAACAATGATCCCCTCTTTTTGTAATTGAGGAACGTGTTGTTGTTTAATATGAATCCAAGTAATATCTTCATTTTTAACCGCATCAAAGCCCGTGACTTCAGAATAGCCAAGATCATTATTTAGGCCCACATACCGAGGATTCATCGAATGGGAGACTTCTAAGGGGGCACGGTTAATTGGATTTTGAGTAAATAATTTTATATCCGTAGGGGTAAAAATATCTGAAGTGCCATTTTCAGGATAGGGATATATTCCAGGAGCAAAGAGATTTCCACGGAAAGAAACATATTGATCATTCACTGAGACGGCATGCGCAAAAGCGACCGTGTTGCCTTTCGGTTTGGTGTCTTGTTTTTTCGTGCCTGGTTTTGGGGTAATGGTGGTATTCGCATCATTCTTTTCAGTAATATCGTCTTGATTGGCTTCTAAGGCTTGTTGCTGCGCGGTAAATTCTTCCACACTCATGGTCACGACTTTATTAAATTTGACTCGATAGGCAGGTTTGCGCCGAATTCGTCCCTTTTTATTCTTCTCTTCAATATCAGAGACAATCCCATCAAACACGAAATTCGTATCACGAATCCCACGTTCTAAGGTGTTGATAAGGGAAGTAAGGTTCTTCTCATCTTCCCGCTCATTCACAATTGGGGCTTGTCCTCCCAGAGCGCCACTATCAGCTGCTCCTTCTGCCTTCTGTTTCGAGAGCTGTTGATCTTCAGACAAGAGATTACTAATTTCACCGAAAAATAAAGGTGGGATAGCTGTTTCGGACACAAAAACATTATCACTCACGGGTTTGGATCCTTTCGTAAATAAGATTAAACCACGAGACCACAGGCCTCGTGCAGCATTTTTAATGGCAGCATTTTTAATTGCCGTATCACTTTTATCATGAATGGCTAAAGTTTGATTCACTCCCCCCTTATGGAGGAAGGCAAATTCATAGGAACGGAGATAGATTTTCTGCAAGCCCGTATCGCACTCAATCTGCATCTTGGAATAGCCATAGATATCATGGATGGAAGGTTTCGGTTGGAGCATGACACACTCGCGAAAGATTGTATTAGCCATCTTACCCTTAAAGGAAGTGAAATTCTGCGTCATGCGAGCCGGTCGTTCTTCATCTTCCGAGTATTGAGTCAGAAAACCAATTGGGACGGCATTAAATGGGTTCTCCGTATCTTGGGCAATCGCGCCCACGAGGGAGGGATATAAAAAGTAGATTTCAGCTTGTTTATGGTGTTTGTTCATATAGACTTTAGAATAGACATCATTGGTCGTAAAAATCCGATAGGTCCCATCGGACCAGATCGTGAGATACGCCGAATTCACAATCAGCGCTTTTGACATGGCTTCCACGAAAGCATTCATTCGATCCGCATCCCATTCTTCTAATTCAGGCATTGGAGGATCATATTCCCATCCGTCCGCCATGATTTCCCAGATTTGGTCTTCTGTGACAGATTTCAAGAGGTTAGACCCGAGCCAGAGTTGTTCCCGATACGAAGCAGTAAATGGACTGACATTAATCGTTTTCAAGAGCCAGTGTTGATAGGGAGGCACGTCGGGATTATATTCCATCCCACCTCGCCCCCGTACACGTTCGGTCTGTTGTTGGATATTTAACCGACCAGTGTTGGTACCACTCATAATAGCGTGCGACCGCGCACTGTCGTCTGCAAAATTGCCTGGATATCCGACCCACATCCCTCCCTGTGGTATCTGTTGGGGTTTATTGGGAATAAATTTTCGTTTGAGTTTGAGTGCCCAGTTCGGAATTTGCATAGTTATCACAATGTTACGATGTTTCGTGAAAAAAATGTAGTTTTATTTAAATATACTCTAATAGGAGAGTGTTCCTATTTAAACATTGGTGAGATTTCTGGGCGAAAAACAAAACTGTGAGAAATTTAAGGGCGAGAAAAGGAGTGAAAAAAAGGATCTTGGTAAGGTCCTCGGGGATATATATTAGGCCCGTTTGTCTGGGGCTGGTTGTTTCGGCACATCGTCGGGTGTTTTGACGGTATGATATTCTTCAGTATCGACGTCTTTGGGATCGATCATTGGTAAATAATATTTACATTGATCAAATTTTCCTGTAAATATACATTGTTCAGGGCACCAGTTACATTCCTTATTAGTACATTTGCCAGGCGTATCGACCCATGCACACGGCATATTGCGGGTAGAGTCAAAGACGGGGGCAAACGATCCATCTTGACGGATCGTGAGGGCACCCCAGTGTTGGAGTATTTGGGCAAATAACATCATCGTTTGATTTTGCCATTCGATATTGCCGCGCAGTTCGGTGTCGCGTTCTAATTGTTTCTTTTTGCTTTTGGTCATTGTTATATCACATAATCTATTTTTGGGCCTTCAATTAGTTTAATGAGTTCGTTTCCAAGATGAGTTTCAATCCACGCTTGTTCGTCTTTAAGAGTTTGGTAGGCTTTCTTATCCTCAGTAGTAAGAATAATTTTAAATTTCAGTTTGTAAGTTTTGGTCATCATCTATCACTTGTTTTAAATTCTTTTGGACATAGCCATGCAATATTTTCAATCGCATTTATATCTAATTCCTGATAGGGGGAATCATAGGTTATTTCAAATACTCGTGTGGTTCGTTTTATCATGATAATCACAAATCTGAGATTATTAATTCTCCATCGTCATCGAATTTAACTGATTCAATATCACTACGATATTCAAGATTCATCGCGACTTTCACAATTAACTGAGGATCAAATTGCTGTAATTTAGCAATCAAATCTTTCACAATCATTACCATAACAAGCCCTTCTTTAACTTCGCCAACCAGCGGGTATAATCGCGATATTCCTTTGCAACGCCTTTCTCCACACGAGATGGTTTTTTACCCGTTTCCAGTTCATAGGCTTCATACAATTGAAGTTCCGTAAACTCTTTCATTTTCGTCACTTTCAAGGTCGTCACCACCACACCATGCTGGGTAATCAATTCAATCACTTGATCGCCTTCGGGGGCAATCGGTTCTTTGACCCCACGTAAATTATCAATCACGATTTTAGTGGCATCATATTCGCAGTTCGTGAAATCCGTGCGAATCCGGGTCGGGATGTTTGGTTCGGTTATTTTAAGATACATTAGGGTTGTCTCCAGTTGGGAGTATAATCTGTTTGTTGTTCGACATCGGCCATGGTGTGAGGTGGGGTTATAAATTCGTGCGCCCGTTGACAGACGGAAATCTTGCCTTTTTTGGGACAGTGTTCACAGCCATGTAAACGTTGATGTTCGGTACAATCAAAGAGGATGGCACCTTCGGGCACTGTGAGACACGAGCCTTTGACCCAATAGGTGCCTTTGTTTTCATGTTTCACACTGGTTGGTATAGAAGTTAAATATTGATAAAAACTATTTTGAAACGGGATCATAGTAATGATAGCATTCTTATCATTTAGTTTTCGATATTCTTGAAAAACAATATCTGGATTATGATCGGAAAACACTATTTTATTACTATATAATATCACCCAATCCCCTTCTTTAATCAGTTTACTATTCATACCGTATCATCGCCTCCATCATAGTTTGCACCCGATCCTTGATTTGATTTTTGGTAGCTAATTTCATCCCTTCGCATCTGATGTCCTCTAACCGCACGGGATTGCGTCGGGCCCAGTCGATCACTTCCTCCAGCTCATATTTATTATGATATAATAAACAATTCACACAGTCTTGAAACCCTAAAGGCGCTAATCCCTTATAATAATTCTGCACCAACACACAACCCATCCCCATCGCATGATATTGCCGTTGGGTCGTCCAGCCAAACTCCGAAGACACATTCAAGGCTAAGAGCACCCGCTGCATATAGGTTAAATATTCCATCTCGGTGCCTTTTTTCCGGACATCGAGCTCACAGCGTTGGACCGCATGGGGGACAATCAGATTGCGCAAATAGCGGAGTTTCACAGACACATAGTCCATCGTTTCCACATCGTGCGGGTCGGGATTCGAGCCATAACTTCCCATAAACCCAAAGAAGATATCACGGGGAGAAGTGCCTGTAGGATATTGGTGTGCATCCCACGCATAGGGAATCAGTTGTTTATGTTGCACACGAGACATCCGATAACGGTGGGCATTTTTATATTGATTGGGCGCTCCGAGATAACTATGGAAGAAACAGGTGATGTCCGTATTGTGTGGCATGCGAGGCGAGTAGCCCCGGTAGGCATAGTAATGGACTCGTTGGTCCTTATAGTATTTGAAATCGAGCGCCAGTTCGTTTTGGACCACCAAAATATGATCAGCTTGCGCATAATTCAAGACCTTGCCCATCTCGTAGAGTTCCATGGAAAACCGGTATTGATCTTTCACATAGGTACTCATCTGATAATCAAGCACATTATAATCGACTTGAGGGGCATCATAGAGATCGGTGGCACACCGTTTCACGTCCCACCCCATCGCTTCAAATTGTTGCGCGAGGGGTTCACATTGATCATTAAAATCCCCGACGAGTAAGAGAGTCCGTTGGGGAAAGGTGTAGGTTATGTTAGGATGGATAGATGTTAATAAGGCTTTATTCACTTTCAAATAGGCAATCCGGTCGGCGTTTGGTGGGAGTTGGTATTCATACAGGACCGTCTTCCACGTCGCATTAATTTCAATGTCCGGATCATGTTCTTTCATCACATGATAGAAGTGATCTAAGGATGTTATTTTGATTGGGGAGTCGATCAGTTCGGGATAGAAGTGATTCCAGCCATGGCCGTCGGCCCAGACCCACGGGCGTTTGATAATAGTGCCGTCAGTGTGTTGATAGCGGAGGGTGTGTAGTGTTATTTTCATGATTATTCATACCATTTTCGTAAACATTCAAACGATTCAGTAATATCTTTCATAATTGGATATTCAATGATAAACAATAATAAGGCTTCGCAAAGTAATTTATCTGCATTTATATGAGCAAGAGGTGTTAATTCATGTAATTGTTCATTTATTTTCTCTAAAATATATTCTAATTTTTCTTTCATTGTGATCACATTTGTTTAATTAATTTAAAATTATCAATATAATCATGAAGACAATGATAATGGAAATAGTGTTTACTTTCTTCATTATCATAATGTGCATCATAAAAACCTATTTCTTTTTTACATTTTTCACATATTTTCATTGTGATTTACTCCAAGAGAGTTGAATTGAGTTTTGAATATGTCGTTCAATATGAGAATAAGCTTGATCATCTTTAGTATATTCACACATCATTTCAGATAGTATTTTCTGATAAGTATTTCGGATTAAGATATCGTCGTGTTCATTATCGGCTTTCACTGAAGTGTCTTTTTCCCAAAGAGACCCAATAAGATTGTGCCAATTTGATCGATCTTGTAAGGCTGTGTTTATTTTCTTGTCTAAAAGGCATTCGATTTGCCATAGTGTTTTACGTCTCATAGTGTCACGTCCTGTAAATCGCGCCAATCGATCATCGGATTCGCGCAGTAGTACAAAGGATAGTGTTCAAAGGTGGTTTGGTCCCGCCACGTATGATACGCCTTACGAGACTGTTTCAACCAGCAATAATGATACAACGGAAAGGTCGTAGTAAAAAACGGATCGGGCACATCATAGCCTGAATGGGGAGGTCCGCCTTTGTGCCAGTAACCTTCCTTTTTGAGAAATTTTAATTGAATAAGCTGCCCCCATGCAAATGCATCATAATAATCAATACACTGCGACGCATCCCCAGGCGCAAACGTGTGAATATTTGGGAAGGAAATCCCTTTGTAGGGTGTAGTACGGATAAATTTCACCATCGCGGCAATATCGTGCCAATCATTCGGGTCGAACCGTTCATCGGGCGCTTGCATGAGCACCCACTCGCCTTCTTTCACAAACTCATTAATCATGAATTCCAGATTCTTATGGGCAATGAGCACTTTCGAGTCACCCTGGACTTCATTATCAGAATCCCCCAAGGTGCGGTTCTGGTAGATGAGTTGGATTTCGGGAAACTCCTCTTGGAGGATCTGGGCTGTGTCATCTGAGCTTGCAGGGTCCACACAACAGATCACATGGTTGGCAAAATAGAGCATGGTTTTGGCCCACCCGCGAATGTCTTCCGCTTCGTTCCGGGCACAGACAATGGCCCATTCGACACATTTAGTTGGATTGTTCATTTACTTTCTTCTCTATATAACCCGAACATTTCGTTCTTTGGGGATCATCAATATCAAATTTAGCGCAGGTATCAGGCTCCATGTTATATTCACTAAACATCCACCCTATCTCTAAATGTTTACACGTGTGACAGAGGATCTTTTCACTCATTGGGTGGTAGTCTCCTTTTAAGACCAATCAAATGGAATATAAAACTTAGTCGTTTAATTTCAGCTTGAAGAATTAACATATCTGTTCCTGTTAATAAAGGGGTTCTAATCCCTACTTCTTCATCTACAAGCCAAGCACGTTTAATAGTAGGATCTAAACAAGATGGTAAAGGTAATGTTTTCATGATTCTAACTCCTGTAAGAGCGCTATTCTGGTTGATTCATGTGGATTATGTTGATCCTTTAAAATTGGTTGTGCATCTAAAAATTGAAAGGATAAATTCGGTTCTTTTAAGAGTTCATACAAGATTGATTGTTCATGTTGCGTAAAGTCGGTAAATCGGTTCATGATTTGAGATCCTCGGCTAATTTCTGTTTAATCGCATTCTTCACTAACTGGTAAAAATACGTTTCATCGTTGAGTTTGCTTAAGTGGGGTTCAATTGCCGAATCTAACACAGAGGTGACGATGTTTTGAATATCGTCTCGTAAAATCGACACGACTTGGCCTTTGATTAAATCCTTAATATAGGTGCGAAGTTCTGCATCTTCCGCAATGTTGAATTTTAGTATCATTGTGTGGTAGTCTCCTTATGTTGTTTAAATAGATCATTCGTCACAATCATTTCATCCATAAGTGAGGGAAGTAGATTAGCAACGTTTAATAATTGAGCATCCTGAATCACACACTTGCCCTTAATCACATCCGGTCGGAAAATACCACGAGGAATCCATTTCATCGGAGCCCCTTTTTTGAGTTTATTATAATCA
>Ga0208769_1001332_pt1 | contig 10977 bp, 14 predicted proteins | sample AntAceMetag02UKC_FD_184768 | JGI IMG/M metagenome (GOLD analysis project Ga0208769, IMG submission 184768) | Saline lake microbial communities from Ace Lake, Antarctica- Antarctic Ace Lake Metagenome 02UKC (SPAdes) (version 2) | ecosystem: Environmental > Aquatic > Non-marine Saline and Alkaline... | reverse complement strand
AATGAAACTGCTACTTGTCTTGCTGGTGAAGAAAAAAGAATAATTGGCGGAGAATACTGTTGTATGCCTTCTGCATAATATAATAATTTTTATTTTTTATTACATAAACTTGTCGTTTTTCTTTACTTGAAAAATTTTATTAGTTTATTATAAAATTTTTTTTAGCTTTCTTAATTAGTTAAATTTAAAAATGCTTTTTTATAATGAAATTTATGATAAATACTAAAAATTGTCGGCATCATTAAAAATGATATTCTTAGTTGTAACTCTTTTTCTGCAAAATTTTTTAAACTAAACTTTACTAAATTAAATTATGGCGGTTGTAGTTTAATGGTAGAACGTGTGGTTGTGGTCCGCAAAACGAGAGTTCGATTCTCTCCTTCCGCCTTTGAACAAAGAGTATAAAATGAAATTGAAATTAAAACCTTTTAATATTAAAAGCAATATAAAAATTGCTTATCTATTATTAAATCCAAGAACGAAGAAAGATTTTGCATATTCAATTCCAGAATACATTTTTGCTAAATTTAATGAAATCACAGGAAAAAATAAAAATTATAGATTTGAAATTTTAGTAGACGAAAAATTTGTAGGTTCTATCGGACTTGTAAAAACAAAAGAAGTAAATGGATATGAGATAGTTTATCTAGTTCTTAGAAAATTCAGAAATAAGAATATTGCATCTAAATCTGTAAGTAAGATTCTCAAATTTGCTTTTAGGAAATTGAGATTAAAGAAGATATATGCTATAACAAATATAGATAATCCTTCATCTATAAAAGTTCTAGAAAAAAATAAATTTAAAAAAATCAAAACCGATAATAAAAATAAGGAGATAGTTTGGAGCAGAAAATTAAAATGAAAACAGATTTAATTAAAGGTTTCCGTGACTATGATGGAAAAGAAGCAGAGAAGAAAGCAATTATTAAAGAGATAATTAGACAGACTTTTGAAAGATATGGTTTTGCAGCTGCTGAGACGCCGATTATTGAAAGCGAGAAATTTGTTCGGGGGGAAAATGCAAATGACGAAGCTATTTCTGATATTTATGTATTACAAGATAAAGCAAAAAGAAAACTTGCTTTAAGATATGAATTTACTTTTCAATTAAAGCGTTTAATGAAGAATAAGAAACTTCCGTTTAAAAGGTATCAAGTTGGTGAAGTTTTTAGGAATGAGCCTGTGACAGGAAATCGGTTGAGGCAGTTTACACAATGCGATGCAGATATTATTGGGAGTACAACAAAAGACGAGGCAGAAGTTTTGGCAATGACAAAAGAAATTTTGGATTCTTTGAAAATTAATTGTGTTATTTATTTTAACAGCAGGAAATTGCTAAATGAAGTCTTAGATAAATTTGAGATTAAGAAAAAACTAGAGGTTATTAAAGAAATTGATAAGCTAGATAAATTAAGTGAAAAAGAAATTTTAATTAATTTGAAAAAATTAGGGGCAGAAAAGCTTTTGGATATTTTTAAGAAGCCAGAAAATTATTTTAAGAAGTATAAATCATATTCTGAAATTAAAGAGTTAAGAGAATGTTGTAAAAATTATGGAATTGAGATTAAATTTTTTCCATCTCTGGCTAGGGGATTAAGTTATTATAATGAAAATGTTTTTGAAATTAAAGCAAAAGGAATAAAAGAAACTCTTGTTGGGGGTGGGAGTTATAAATTTAATGATGTACAATGTACAGGAATTAGTTTTGGTTTAGAACGACTTTGTGCTGTTGCAAATTTGATTGTTGATTTAGAAAAATATTTAATTGTCTCGTTGGGACAAGACAAACAAGCAATTAAACTTGCTCAGAAATTGAGAAAAAAGAATAAAATTGTGTCTGTTTATTATGGAAAGCCATCAAAAGCGATGGAATATGCAAATAGTTATGGGTTTAAAAGAATTATTTTTGTTGGTTCGCGCGAGGTAAGGGAAAGAAAGTTCAAAGTTAAAATTATGAAAACAGGACGGGAAAGTTTGTTAAAGCTTTAATTGACCTTAATCTCCATTCTCCAGCTATTTTTCTCCCCAAAAATCTTTTTATCAATTACCTTTAGTGATTTTTTGAAAAGAGGGCAATTTAGGACAAAAGTTTCAAATTCTCCCCCTTCACCAGCAACGTGAATTTTATATTTTTTATTTAATTTTTTAACTTCTTGAATAAACTCTTTGTTAATTTCTCTTCCTAACCAAGATTTATCAAGAGGATAAGCTGCAACTGCTATGATTAATATTTTGAATTTATTTTTAATTAGTTCATTAAGATATTCTAGCTCATGTTTTTTCCATAATGGATTAAAACATTTTAATTTAAGTTTGTCACATATTTTTTGAATTCTTGAAACCTGGTAAACTGATTCAATAGCTCCTGTAACAATAGTGTCAATTCCAAACTTTTTTTTTGCTTTTGAGATTATCTTTTCCAAATCTTTTAATTCGTTTTCTTTTTCTCCTCTTGTTGTTTTTATGATTAAAGGAATTTCCATAACTTTTGCCTGTTCTTTAACTTGTTTTACCGACGGTGTGTGAAACATATAAGAATCTTTATTTTTTGAAAAAATAGAAATTAAACATGTTAATTCATATCCTAATTTTTTTGCTAAATAAGCAGAATAAACAGAATCTTTTCCCCCTGAAAATAATACTGCGGCTTTCATAAAAAAAATAAAGAAAAGAAGTTTTTAAAATCTATTCTCCCAGAGGATTTTCAAATTTCTTATTAATCTCCTGTAATTTTTGTTTTTGTTCTTCGTCAAATTTTTCAATTTCTTCTTTTATTTCATATTTTAAATCTGCAAAGGGGTCTGGGTTATACTTGAAATAAGTTTTTTTTAGCCAGAGATGGATTTCCTCAAAATGTCCATTTTGTTCTAGCCAGATTTTTTTTTGATTTTCTAAATGCAATAATGATGGGAAACAAGCAATTTTTTCTTCTTTGCTTATTCCTGCAAATTCAGTAAATGAGATTTTTTTCTTTTTTTTGTCTTCTCCAAGACGCCTTAATAGACTTTTATATATTTGTTTTATTTTATTTTGGGCATTAATTTTTCTTTTTGGTAGAGAGATTCCTGTTTCTCTTAATGCGTTTTGGTTAATTATTTCTTTTTTAATCCTTCTATTTTCAGTTGTGATTGCTTTATTCAAGGAATTAATTAATTCTTTTAATGTAACTTTTTTATAACGAGGTATTGGACTCCTAGGAATCAATTCTGGAATTTCTTCGTCAAGTTCAATTCTTTCTAATATGTTTTTCTTTTTTTCTTTTTTTCCAAAAAGTATTTCATCTATACTTTTAATATAAATGTTTAACAAAATTTCTGATTTTATTCTTAAGAGAAGTGCGGATGCTAAAAGAACTTTGCTTGAGACAAAAAAATCTGCTTCTTCAAGTTGTTTTATTTTTTGGAGGTATTTTTCTGTTAGAATTGTTATGTTTATATCCCATGGGTCGAGCTGTTCTGTATTGATTAAGTCATAAATTATTTCTTGCCAACCAATCTTTCTGTTAAATAAAATGTCTTGTATTTGTTGTTGTTCAAAAGACACCTTGCGGTTTTTTTTGTAAGCTTCCCTTTCTTTTCTGGTTAGTGATTTCTTTACATCACTTGATGGAAATCGCGCGTCTTCTATCTCTTTTTTCATTAGTTAAATAATTAATCTAGTTTTATAATTGTTTTGTGAAGAAGATTTTATTCTGTAGTGCCTAATAATTAATGTTGTAGTGCCTAATTTTTAATAATGTATTTTAAAGGAGTAATTTTTAATTACTACTATAAACTAATTTCATCTTGTCATTTTTTAAGGGTAACATAAACGAAAGATTTAAATAGTGGAAGGTACTTAATATACTATCACCTCTTTTTCCCCAGGAGAGGCTTTAAGCTATCTATTTTGACTGGCTTGAAGAATCTCCTAGGGTTATATTCTCTTCGAGAATATAAACCATGATGCTTTGCATCAAATATAATTCCTACGGAATTGCATGAGGGTATCTGAAGTTATTCAGAAAATCATAATCTAGATATACCAAAAATGGAGGATAGAATTTAATTGAAACTGCTCCTATGTTTATAATCATAAAATTATTCTTTCTTTTTTGTTGGTTCTTCAGCTTTAGAACCGGTTTTTGTTTCTTCAGCTTTTTTACCTTCAAATTCAGAATAATGACACTTACCACAATAAACTCTTCCTTGTGATTTCATTAAAAAAATTCCTGGTCCACATCTTGGACAAAATCTTTCTCTTGTAACCTTGTCCCCTTCAATTTTATATTTAGTATATTTTTTGCTAGTTGCCTTATTCTTGTGTGGCTTTTTTCCTGTTTTTGGTTTTGATTTTTTCTTTGCGATTTTAATTTACCTTTTTAGATTCTTCTTTAATTTCTGTGGGTTTAACAAATTCTTCCTTAGCTTCTTCTTTTGCAATCTCAACAGATTCTTCTTGTTCTTTTTCAAGAGGTGTTTCTTCTGTTTCTTTTGCTTTTTCTGGTTCAGGTTTTTTTTCTTTTTCTGCTTCTTTTTTTGAAAAGATTTCAATTTTATTTTTTTCTTCTTCAGAAGGATAAATATTTGCAGAAATTGTAAAAACTTTTGTTCCAAATTTTCCTGATATTTTTTTTATTCTAATGTTCTCTGGTTTAGTTGAGAATTTTTCAGAAATTAATTTTTTCGCCTCTTTATGACTTGGTGTAATTTCTGATTTAATATTTATTTGAACTTCTTTTCTATTGAATAGTTTATTTTCTTTTTCACTTGTATCACTTAATGAATTAATTACTTCCATAGAATTATCTCACTTTAATTGCAAAGTTTCCTTTATCTTTAATATTTAATTTTTGTGCTATTTCTGATTTTTCAGGATTTACGACAACAATCCTGCCTTTGAATCCTTCTGTTGATTCTTTAGATCCACATCTTGTGCATTTTTCTCCTTCATAGATTTTTTTACAGATTTTACATGCTTTTTGTTTTACCATTCAAAACAACCTTGTGGTTTTTTTGGATTTTCCCTTCTTATTCCGTGAAACGATTTCTCTAAGAGCCTCCGATGAAAATCGCTTATGGAAAATTTCCACTAATTTAATTATTTGACTTTTCATTTTTTTTCTTTCCTTTAACTGCTTTTTCTTCTGTTTTTATGGCTTTTGCAGTAGCTTTTTCTTTTTTAATTTGGTCTTCTTTAATCCACTCTAACTTTCCTAAACCAGGTTGTCTCATAGTAAGTCCTATTTTTGGGCCCTCTCCTTTATGGCTAATCGCTACGATTCTTGCTATGCACAAATCACCTTGTTTTAAATTTCTTTTTGTTGCTTTTCCAAGCAATGAATTTGATTTACTAAAACTTACATAATCATCCATTGTTTGACTAATGTGAATCATTCCCCTCATTACTCCTATATCAATGAATGCTCCGAAATTTGTGATTTCTGAAATTGTTCCGTAGACGATTTCTTGCAATTCTGGTTTCCAGATAAGCATTTTAAATTTTGAATTATAATATGCTGCACCATCACCAGGGATAATTACACCTTCTCCAACACTTAAAACACCGATAACTGCTACTGCTTTCCCTAATTCTTTGTCGTAATAATCTGCGTAAGTTTCTTGAAGCTGATTTTCGACAGCCTCTTGAGTAGGTAAACCAAATAATTTTGGCTCTACTCTTATATAATCTTCAACTTCAACTAGATAAAACATTTTATAAAAATTAGAATAGAAATTGGTTTTTAAAGATTTCCTTAGGGACTAAACAACTCCCAACTTTTTTTTCCCTCTAATTATTAATTTTTGGTTTTTTGTTTTGTTTTTTATTTCTCTGTCTAAAGTAGCTATAATTGTTTTTGGATTTTCTTTTGCAAATTTGATAATTAGTCTGTCAACATGTCCTTTTCCAATGTTGATTTTTTTAAATTTACTTTTTTCTAAAAGTTTTAGAGCTAGTTTAGAATTTGGATTTTTTAGGTTTTTGATTTCATTAATTACTTGTTTAGGGATTAAGATTTCTTCTCCGACCAATTCTTCAAAAAAATCAATTTTTTGTTTTATACAAGTTAGGATAAAATTTGTGTCGAGCAATATCTGTTTCATATAAAATAAAGAATATCGAGGTTTAAATAATCTTTTTTCTTTAGGTTAACTATACTTAAGCAATCGTAAAAGACTATCCCAAACTTTAATAAAGAATAATCTTCTTTGGTTTTTATGAAAGATGGTGAAAACATTATTAAGATTCTTGAAGAAACAAAGATTGCGCTTAAAGAGAAAGATACTTTGAAACTTAAGCAATTGAGTGATCAGACGAATAATACAGCGTCGCGGACACAGGATTCAGACAACATTGCTGTTGCGGTGATTGTTTATTCTTTAGGGAAGATTTTGGAAAGAGGATATGCTAAAAATTTAAACATCGTAATTAAAAATATTAATAAAGTTATTATAAGTATTAAGAACCATGGGGACTTGCTGAAGCAAAATTTAAAACAACTGCGTACAGAAATTGGGAAAATTTCTCCTGGAATGAAAAAGTATATTCAAGATGTTTTTAGGAAGGCGAGCATTAACAAAGCGTCGAAGATTTATGGGCATGGTGTTTCAATGGAGAACACTGCGAAACTTTTAGGAATTAGCATTTGGGAACTTGCAAATTATGCAGGGCAGACTGGAATTTCAGATGTTCCTGAAAGTAAAACTTTGGGTGCTAGAGAAAGAATTAAATTAATTGAGGAAATTTTTAAATGAAAATTTTCATTCGTCTGTCCAAGCGTAGTCGAACAAGAGGGAGTTTTGGATGATGCAAAAAGCAATAATCTTTGACTCAGGCCCTTTGATAAGTCTTGCTATGAATGGGCTTTTGGGCATATTAGAAGAATTAAAAAAAGTTTTCAATGGAAGTTTTTTGATTACACCAGATGTAAAAAAAGAAGTTATTGATAAACCTATGACAATAACTAGGTTTAAATTAGAGGCGTTAATGGTGAAAAATCTTTTGGACAAAGGAATTCTTGAACTTTCAAACGAGGAAGGAATTCAAAAAAGGACACAAGAAGTTTTAGATATAGCTAATAGTTTTTTTGAAGGAAAAGGCAAGGACATTAAGTTGGTTAGTGCTGGGGAAATTTCTTGTCTTGCTTTGAGTGAGATTCTTTCTAAAAAAAAGATCTTGAATGTGGTTGCTGTTGATGAAAGAACAACTCGGATGTTAGTTGAAAATCCAAAGAATCTTGAAAGTTTCTTAGAAAGAAAGATGCATATAAAAATAACTTCTGAAAAAACTAACTTTGAAATTTTTAAAAATTTCAAGATAATCCGTTCTGCTGAATTAGTTTATATTGCATACAAGAAAAAACTTGTTAAAATTGGGAATGGGCAATTGTTAGATGCTTTGCTTTGGGCTGTTAAGTTTAAAGGCTGTTCTATTTCAAATCAGGAAATAAATGAGATGAAGAAGATAAAATAGAACAGACTCGAAAAATTTCTTTGAAATTTTTCTACACAAAGATAGATTAACTTTGTAGATATTTTTTGTAGACAAAAAACATAAACTTTGTTTTTGCATGAAGGGTGTTCTATTTCTAATGAAGAAATAAAAGAGATAAAAAAGTTAGGATGAGAGATAAGGACAGATTTAAAAATTAAATATTTCTTGTATAATTAAGGGTGCGTAGTACACTGGTAGTATATCTGCCTCCAGAGCAGAGGAAGAGGGTTCGATTCCCTCCGTGCCCATAAAAAAGATGGTAAACGCAGCATTAATTGCAATTGTAGGTATTTTGTTTCTTATTGGAAATTATTTTCTTTATGGTAGATATATTGAGAAAAAGATTAAACCAACTAATAAGAAGACGCCTGCGGTTTTGAACAAAGGGAAAATTGATTATTATCCTTCGAACAAGTTTTTTCTTTTTGGGCATCATTTCGCGTCGATTGCAGGAGCAGGTCCGATTATTGGACCGATTCTGGCTGTAAGTTATTTTGGTTGGGCAATTACTGCATTGTGGATTATTATTGGTTCTGTTTTTATTGGAGCTGTTCATGATTATTTATCTTTGATGATTTCTGTAAGGAATAAAGCAGAAGGGATTTCTAAGATTACTGAAAAGTCTTTGAGCAGTAAAGCAGGGAAGATTTTTGCTTTGATGATTTGGATAGCCCTTACGTTAATTATCGCAGTATTTTCTGTTTCTGCTGCAGACAGCATTATTGCCCAGCCCATGTTGGTTATTCCTATTTTGGCAATCAGCGTTATTGCGTTTATTTTAGGCATAGCAGTTTACAAGTTTAAGACAAACCCATGGATTTCAAGTTTTGTTGCGCTTGCTTTTGCTTTCTTTTTTATGTATATTGGCTATCTTTTTCCAATCTCCCTTCCTTTTTCAGCAGAAGTTTCTAAATTTTTATGGATAACAATTTTTATTATTTATGGTGGTGTTGCTTCGCTGATTCCTGTCTGGATGTTTTTACAGCCTCGTGATTATCTCTCATCAATTCAGTTAATCTTATTTTTACTGCTTGGATTTGTTTCTCTTTTAATTGTTCGTCCTTTGATTAAAGCCCCCATTTATATTTCAGGCAACTTGCCATTGTGGCCCATACTTTTTATCACAGTAGCATGTGGTGCAGCTTCAGGTTTTCATTCATTAGTTGCCTCTGGCACAACTTCTAAACAATTAGCAAAAGAAAAACATGGGAGATTTGTTGCTTATGGGGGAATGATTGCCGAAGGTATTTTGGCACTTTTAGTTGTGTTGTTTGTTGCAAGTTTAAACTGGGATACAGGTCATCTTAACTTTTTAGGTTCGCTTGAGCAGGGATGGGTGATTGCATTTGGCAACGGGTTCGGAAACATTATCTCAAAAATCGGCATACCTTTTTTATCTTTTAGTTTAGCCAGTTTGATTGGGGCATTTTTAGTAAACCAATTTATTCTTACTTCACTTGACACTTCAAGCAGAATTAGCAGGATGCTAATTACAGAAAACATCAAACATAAAATTTGCCAGAATAAACTAATTGCCGTGATTATCGCGATTGTTCCTGCTTATGTCCTTGCTGTAACAAATGCTTACTCAGATTTATGGAGAATTTTTGGGACATCTAATCAGTTAATTGTTGCCATTGGGTTGATAACAATCAGTGCGTATTTTGTGCAAAAGAAAAAAAGCATAAGATTCTTAATTATTCCTACAATCTTTATGATGCTGACAACAATCTCTGCTTTATTTTACAGTTTGTTTAGCAAGACAGGTTTTATTCTAGAGGGTAATTGGGTACTAAGCATTTTTGCCTTGGCATTAATTGTTTTTGCTTTGATAATTAGCTGGGAAGGTTGGCAAACAATAAGAAAGAGGAAGATTTAAATAGTTATATGAATTTTCTTTCATATGAATAATTTAACATATCATATATTTTTTAATAACTTGGCTAATCCTCTTAGAATAAAAATTATAACTTCTTTGGAAGATAAAGAAAAAAATGTTACTGAAATTTCAAAAGAACTTAAAGTTGAACAGAGCAAAATTTCACATGCTTTGAGTAATTTAAAGAGTTGTAGAATTGTTAAAGTAAAGCAAAAAGGAAAAGAAAGAATTTATTTTTTGAATAAAAAAACAATTGTGCCTATGTTAAAGTTAATTGATAAACATGTAAAGAGTTTTTGTGATTGCAAAAATTGTACGCGGGAGTGTGGAAGATGAAAAAGAAAATATATTTAGACAATGCGGCTACGACAAAAGTTGATGAAAAAGTTGTGAAAGCTATGTTGCCTTATTTTACAGAAAAATATGGGAATGCTTCTTCAACACATTTGATTGGGGAAGAAGCGAGGAGAGCAATTGAAGAATCAAGGGTTACAATTGCTAAATCAATTGGTGCTAAGTATAAGGAAATTATTTTTACTGGGAGCGGGACAGAAGCAAACAACTTTGTTTTGAAGGGTTTGTTTTTCAAAAATTATCCTAAGAAAAACCATATCATCACAACAAAAATTGAACACGATTGTGTTTTAAATTCTTGTAAGTGGCTTGAAACTCAAGGAGCAGAAGTTACTTATTTGGATGTTAACGAGGAAGGGTTTGTGAAACTTGAAGATTTGGAAGAGGCAATAAAAGACAAGACAATCGTTGTTTCTGTTATTCATGGGAATAATGAAGTCGGTGTAATTCAAAATTTGGAAGCAATTGGAAAAATTTGCGAGGAAAAAAATGTTTTATTTCATACTGACGCTTGCCAAAGTCATACAAAAATTCCAATAGATGTTAAGAAACAGAATCTTGATTTTGCCACATTAAACTCTCATAAGATTCACGGGCCAAAGGGTATTGCGGCGTTGTACATTAATGAAGGTGTGAAGATTGTTCCGTTGCTTCATGGGGGCGGGCACGAATTTAATTTAAGAAGTTCTACTGAAAATGTTCCTGGAATTGTTGGTTTTGCAAAAGCAGTTAAGATTACAAGAAACAGAGATGTTAAGAAAATGACTGAATTAAGAAATAAATTAATTGACGGGCTTTTGGAAATTGAGAATGTGAAATTAAATGGGCCTCGGGAGAACCGGCTTTGTAATAATGTGAATGTTTCATTTAATAATATTGAGGGGGAAGCGATTGGGAGTTTTTTGAATGCAAAGGGGATTTTTGGTTCAACTGGTTCTGCGTGTTCTTCAAAATCTCTGGAGCCGAGCCATGTTTTGCTTGCAATTGGCTTGACACCTTTAGAAGCAAATAGCTCAATAAGATTAAGTTTGAGCAAATACACAACAGAAAAAGAAATAGATTATGTGTTAAAAGAATTAAAAGAAATCGTGGAGAAGTTAAGGAGGATAAGTCCTTTAAAATGAAAATAACAAAAAATACAATAATGTCTGAAATTTTGCAGAAGAATCCTGAGAAGGCGGAGATTTTGTTTGAAGCAGGAATGTATTGTCTTAGTTGTCCTATGTCACAACAAGAAACTTTAGAGCAAGGTTGTCTTGCACATGGAATAA
>Ga0208769_1001331_pt1 | contig 10988 bp, 8 predicted proteins | sample AntAceMetag02UKC_FD_184768 | JGI IMG/M metagenome (GOLD analysis project Ga0208769, IMG submission 184768) | Saline lake microbial communities from Ace Lake, Antarctica- Antarctic Ace Lake Metagenome 02UKC (SPAdes) (version 2) | ecosystem: Environmental > Aquatic > Non-marine Saline and Alkaline... | reverse complement strand
ACCATTCATACCCCACAGTACAAACTTGCTCATCAAGAGGCATGGACGGATCTTCGGGAATAGATTCATTAACCGGCTCCCAAGGGTAGAAATGCCACCCAGCAGGCCAGTCAGCCGGCTTTATTGGGTCATCTTCAGGCCAAGGGATAAGCTCGTACCCCAAACGGGACGGCATATCAATCATCTCAAGGCTGTTATTGTAGATTATGCCATACCTAAGCAAGCCGCCAATGTTCATTTGGCCTATCCAGCCTATCGTGTAATCCTCCGAGCCAAGCCTACGCATGCCCGGACGAAGGAAAGCCGAGCCCCTTTCACTAAGATGCAGGTCTTTGACATCATTCGCTACCGTATTGGATATGTCCCAACCCTTATCATTGGAGCGCCTGAGTACCTGTGTTTGGGGGCCGCCAATGCCGTCAAACTGCCGCACCTTAGCATTAGGTACTGTTTGCGGATTCGCTGAGCGTTTGAACGACATGATTAACCTGTAACTCTCCTGTAGATGTTATTCGGGAATCTCATTCTACGCTTCCCAAAAGCCATTGGGTTGCCATACTGGTCTCTTGCCCGTGGCGAACCGCCCACAATAGGCTCATGTGACTTCATGGAACTCAATGCGTCCACGAAATTAGGCTGTTGCTTCAGGGCATCATTGTCGTACTTATCACCCTCAAGGTGACGCTGAAGGGCCATAATGCGTATTGCATCGCACGTTCCCGGCAAAGGGATACTATCATAGTCATTATACAGGGGAATCGGTCTACAGAGATACCAGAGCTTATCTGCGGTATCCGTAATCAAGTCGCCTTCCTCGTCTGAACGAGATAGTTGCAATGTGCCTTCAGGTCTTACCTCGAAGAACTGATCCGTATCGCTTGCGCCCCTGTAAGCGTGACTTAGCGTAACTTCCGAAGCGCTAACAAAAGCAGATATCTGATATATGCCGCCATCGACACCTATGCGGATCCACTCATTCAGATGAGTAGCGGAAACGAAGCCAGCCGCAGCGCTCGTTGCCGAAGTGCTATTAGCAGTCACAACCATGTCAGTACCCGTCAGAAGCGGGGTTACAACGGTCATATTCAGAAACCAACTGTAGAGTTTGCCATTCGTGTATCTGTCCTGCTCGCTCATAGGGAAGTACAGATAATCAGTGTTGGATGGCTCTACATAAAAAAGCCGCTCCACATCACCGGGCAAGATAGACGAAGTAATAAGCCAATAACGCTTAAATGCCTGCCAGAAGTGCATTGCAGCAACTTCACGGTAGGATTGATTTATAGAACGATCAATTTTAAGCGCAGTGTCATCGCTATCGTCATCGACGGAATCCTGAACTAAAGCTCTAACGGCTCCAAGGGTAGTGCTCATGGAACATACCTCCTATAACCCGTTAAGCGTAAACGACTCCGTACCTGTTGCTGTACGATACCACATATTGAATAGTGGCTGATCTGACTCAAGCTCTAACGTCTTGCCTTCAAGCCTCATGCACCGACCCGCGCTATACAAGTTGGTGAATTGCTCTGCCGTACAGTTGAAGTTGAAATAGACCGTTGAAGCCAAACTTGTACTCGTAAGGTCAATACGCTGAACATACGCTGAATCAGGCGCTTCAAGCAGAGTTACATTGTCAACCGTCCCCGTGGCCCCATCAGTGCTCGAAAAGGAGAAAGCCAGTGTAGCAGTACCAAAGAATGATACATCCTCTGTATATGTGCCATTAGCCGTCTTAGCGGCATAAAAAGCATTGCCGAGTGACGGAGTGAATGTCGCATTGCTTCCGCTGATCTCAGAAACGGTGTACGTCAGACGATACTTCTCGTTAGTCGTCAGAGACAACCCTGCCTGAGTCATTGAGTTCGTGCCGGCTATGCCGTTTGTGTAAGTAGCATCGCCTGAACCTATAGCCCATCCCGCGCCTAACGTCCAACTGTTCGTTGTGGCAAAAGTGCCATTATCCACAATTTCCGCTGAAGGACTCTGCTCGAATACAAATTCCGTAGGCGTTGTGGTGACAGAGGCTTCATATCCTATGCCCATTTTGTTGTGCAACTTAGCCCCACCCGCATACAAGGATAGAGCAAGTAGACTGAATGCTATGATAAAAATGCTTTGTTTGCGCATGGCTTCCCCTTAAATGTGCCCCGGACACCGATAGATGCCCGAGGCTACATGATTATTTGCTCTCTGTGCGAACACCGATTCCACCAGTTGTGGCGGCGGTGCGAGTTGCTTCCATGATAAACGCTTCAGCAGCGCCAACATAGATACCCACAGGAATTTCAATTACACCTGCACTATAGGTATTGGTATTAACAAGCGTACCGTCCACAGTCGAATAGACAGGACTCTGATACAACTTATCATACACCTTCGTACCGTTGATATAGCCTTTCAGCGCCACATCACCAGTACCACCAGCATTACCATAAACGCTCTCGACAAGAACGCCGCTACGTCCAGCACCATCAGATGCCTTGGGAATATATGTCCTGAAATGATTTACGTCAGACGTATCCCACTTCACGCTTCCCCACGAACCAGCCCGAATGATATTGACTGTAGCCAACTCATCCAGAAGCTCGCCGTCAGTAGACTCAGCCGCCGAAACCGCGCAACCCGTATCGACCTCAAGCGGAGTCTTTCCGGCACTATTTGTGCATGCCGCAATAGCCGCAGCGAACTCAGCAACCGTATCAGTGTTGCCGCTACCGTCAATCACGTTCTCAGTCGAACCGATTGTTATCGCGTTAGTCGCACTTGCGCCACCAGCATTGATAAAGATCGTGACGACCTCCGAGCCGGTGTTGTGAATTTTGATAGCGGGAGCCGCATCTTCAGCATAGAACCTCTGTCCATCAGCCGCATGCAGACCACTAACGCAGAGAAGAGCCCCTGCCAGTATCGTAATTATTCTTTTCATATCTTCTTCCTCACTTTTCTTTTTATATTACTGTTTCAGGTTCAGGAACACCAAGCTTCTTGCGAAGAGCCCGAGCCTTACGGTCATGTTGAGCAAGGTCTTTCTCGTCTTGCGACACGAACGGAACGCTCTCTTCTGAAGCATCCACTTCAACCAGATCACCCCTCGCAACTCGTTTAAGCAACACCCCAAGTTGCTTACCGTACTCAATGGCTCCCGCACCAAGCACATACTGACTTGCGTTATTCGGAGCTACTTCAGCCAGTCTACCCGGAATCTTTGCATCACCAACCTGACGACTATGTTCCATAAGCGTCTTTATGATTGTGTTGCGCATTATTCTCGGCCTTACCTGTCTGAACACTCGTCTAGTTGGGTTAGCGAATTTCTTCGCATCTGCCTTAGCTTTCGCTTCAACTTCCTCGTCCTCTTTGATTTTGGCTTCCGCGCCGGCTTTAGCCAGTGCTTCAACTTCCGCCAATGCATCTGCCTTAGCTTTCGCTTCCGCCTTCTCAGTGTTCTTTTTTTCTTCAGTCATAACTCTTCGCGCTCCTTAGTGTTTTTGAGTCTTAGCTTACGCCCTTGACGAGGAACATAGTCTCAGCAAAGTCAGTAGTGATGCCCCACGTACCGGCAATAGCATTCTCCATATTCGTTATGTCACGGTTATTCTGAATCGCAACGAAGGCTTTCATTGGAAGGCCCTGAACATGCATCATGCGCATATTCTTCTTCTCAAGGACCGCTCCTAGAGATGCCATGCCATGCTTTGCGCTCAGAAGCGGCTCATAAGCAACCGCAACCTCTCCATACTGAGTACGGATAAGGTTAATCATTACGCCCCAATCCTTTGCTCTTGGATCAGTTCTGATCGAACCTTCAGGCCATGAACTTATAGCGTTATTGATCGCCACACCAGCCAGAAGGAATTTCTCGCTACCAAGCGGAGATGAATCTACGCACTTGCGCAAATCTTCCTGAAACGCCTGCTGAGTGTAACCGTCGCCTACGTCTGAGTAATCGGCCTGATTCTCTGTCAGCCTGTCAAGGAAACCCTTAACCTGATAACGAGTTGGGCCTGATGCGGAAACAATTTCTTTAGTCTGTGTTCCAAGCCACATACCAAGGGACTGCTTCTTCTCTTCCTCAAACCACGCCATTGTCATATCAGCAACAAGCGACTTCTCGCTCGGGTCATAATGATTAACAGCGCCTTCACGGTTAGACTTCTTGACTGTACGGATAACTTCCATGCAGTAATCATAGACATCAACACTGATGTTACTGAATGCCGCAGGAGGAGCCTCGCCCTCAGCGTGTGCTTCATTACCGATAACAACCACATCGCCAACCTCAGTTGCCGCAGGAAGCGTTCCTGAACCAGCAGAGCCGGTGAAATTAACAATCGCTACCGCCGCCGCCGAAGCCACTGCCGTAGATATGAGCTGCATAATCTTCACGCCATCACGAACAACCCAGAGAACGACATCGTTCTTGATTCCGGTATAATCGTCAACCGTGATAGTTGCCGCGCCTGCCGCCTGAGCTGTCGTGATCGTAGTAAAAGTACGAATCGGCCTACGCTCGCGGTGCATGTGCTTGAAGTCTTTAGCTTCGATACTTGAGCCGAAACTCTGCACAAGTCGTTTAGTTGTATAATCTCTCGAGACCAGAGTTTTGGTCAGGGATTCCATATCAATAGGAATGCCGGAAGAGTTAATGTTAGTGAGGAGTTGTCCCCCATCCGTTACTGTGCCGTTGTCAATCATTGGCTTTTCTCCTTAAGAGAAGAAGCCCTTGCGTCTAACCAGACATCGCAGCAATCTCGGAGGCAAATATATCATTTACCTGCTGAGACCTATCCGACTGACCTTGCTGTCCCTTTGTAGGGGCGGCGGAGCCACTGGCTGAAAGCGAAGGTTCTTTCTCGATTTTTTCTTTCGTTTTAATCTGAGCCTTCTTCTGTTCAGCCGCATACAGTTTTTGCTTGTACGTCCCTATAAACACCCTGCTATGAAGGAGTTCCAAGAGAACGTGTTGCATATTTTTATCCTTATTCGCAAATTCAACTAGCCTGTTTATCGTAGGATCCGTAGAGCTGTCTACTATTTTTTTCATCAGCCCGACTACCTTTGAATCATCAGCGTCCTTAAACCTCGAAGTGCCATCAGACAGCTTTTCTTCTAAAAAGTTGCCATAAACATCATCCAGCTCGTTGCGAGTAAGCATTTTGTCTTGTGCGTTTGCCTGTATGGGCGTGAACTTATCGGCTACTGCCTTAATCGTTCGCTCAGCAATAAGTTTCGCCGCCTTTTCAGGCTCATCCACAAAGAGTTCAAGTTCTTCCTCAGTAAGATTTTTGATTATTCCGTCAACAGATTCAGGATTAAACTCTTCGGCATCCTCGGTTGGAGCCAATTTGTCACCGTCATCTGTATGTATCAACTGTCTTCCTGCTGAAGCCAAGGCCTCTTTGTAAGATCGAATCTCATCGTTGAGTCCATCTGCATATTTCCGCGTTTCGGAGTTGCGGGCTTTCCAATCATCTGCGCTTTTGTCGTCATCAGTCTCAATCTGAAGATAGTCATTAAGCAGAGAGTTATCCTCTTCAGGAACCTCTACTACTGGCTTTTCATCAGCCTCCACATCAGCCGCTTTAGGCGCATTTTCATCAGAGGGCTCAACATCCAGTACCGCAGGAGTCTCGTCGATAGGGGCTTCGGGAACCTTTTCGGGTTCCTTTGGGAGTCCTTCTTCGAGGGCTTTGTCTGGTTTGTTACCGGGCTCTTCTTTCGGAGCGGTTTCAACGCCAAGCTCTCGCTTGAACACATCTTCCATTGCAGTGACTTCCGAATTGTCAACTACTTCCGTCTGAGTTCCGGTTGCTTGTTCTGTTTCTTGTTCAATCATTTTTCACTTTCCTCTTCGCTGATATTAGTGCAAGTAAATTTTCATACCTAGATTGCTCCTTTAGAAGCTCTCTGACTTTCAAGTTGGCAGAATCTATCTCTAAAGTAAAGCGCAAAATTTCGTTCATCCTGCCTCTTACTTCTGCGAGGCGAGAAAGATTCTTCTCAGTCATTGGGATAGTAGAGCTACGCATATACACCTGCACGAATCGAGCAAAGCTATTCCCCTGCAACACTCCGTACTTATCGTGAAGCCCCATAGCCATAGCCATATCCTGAGCTTCCTTAAGATCAATACCTATTGCATGAAGGGTGTTCCTGTAAGCGGTCTCATTAGCCGTATCATCAGCCACATTGTCTCTATTGAACGCCATACTAAATTCCCGCTAGGCCCAATCCCGCAGGGCTGTTTGCCTGTTCTGATTGTATATCATTTGTAAAAGACGGCACTCCACCGGGCATTGCCGCATTCTGCTTAGGTTGCACCTGCAAAGCTTCAGCCGGTGACTGAGGACCGCTATCATCACCAGAAAGGATTGTCTCCACATTGTCGTATCCGCTGGCATTGAGAAGCTGGCGCTTGAGTTCAACCTGACCCTTAATCTGAGGATCCTGAGCAAGCATGGGGGCGGTAGTAAGCATCTTCTTGAATATCTCTTCCTGCATTGCCAGCTTACGGGCCCCGTTGATTGTAATACCATAACCGTCTGTAATTGCATCAAAATCAATGTTTTCCCAAGGAACCCCGGCTTCACCAGTTCTAACAAGCTCATCTTCCTGAATATACTTACCACCAAAAGCGAGCGTAATATCAGCGCTTTCTCTGATTCCGGTAATATCTACATTCATGGCTCTGAGCATTGATCTTGCCATATCCTGATTTATCATTGCTCCGCCAAGCCCCGACCCTTGATTAGCGTAACCGCCCGTACCCTTCTGGCTTATGATATCCTCAAGGTATTCCTTCATCTGTCCCTGCTCGAGAAATGCCTGCTGCCCTAACTCGTCACCAGACTCAGTAGTAATCAGACCCTTCATACCCTGCTTGAACCTTGTATGCTCATAGGGGATATAGTTGAAAGGCTTGGTATCAAACCTACGCAAGTCGCCGCCTACAGCATCTACAAGCTCTTGAGGAAGGTATTTTGTTGGATGAAACTTGGTAATTAAGTGATCCATGCGCAAGTTGATATTCATGTTCATTGTGATAATAAGGTCTTCAACCGGCTCAATTACGCCCTTTTTGAAGAATTCACTCTGACCAGTATTGCAATCAAAACTTGCGATAGGCGTTCTATTTAGAAGCGGGGGGCCATCATAAAGAACAAAATTATCCTCAGCAACTATGCGCCACTTATCAGGAGAAAAATCGTAACCAACCCTGTAGCGTGGATTGGCATTATCGTTGTCAACCTCTCTTGAAGTTGAGGTCATCCATGATGGAGCGGAGAAGTTAGACCATCCACCCTTAGCTTCAAGAACCTTCTGCTTCCATTCCGAGCTTGGATCGCTGCCACCTTCCGATCCGTGTTTCTTTTTCTCGAATAATCTGCCAGCCTCACCCTTATCAAAATGCCCGCTCTCAACAAGACTCTCAATCCACTTCTTAGTTGGATAGCAGTTGGCTATGAAGTAATCCAGACGTTCCTCAGAGAGATGCTCGGGCGTATTGATTTCATGCCCGTTAGGACTCGGGAAGCCGTTAAAGAAATTCAAGGATGTCGCAGAGATGATTCCGCTGGTCACAGGCTCTTCGGTTATCGTGAACGGATTCTCTGGATCCTGCATTCCCATCAAGCCTATATTGGGTGTCCTGACCTGCCGCATTTTTGTATTCTGCGCATACTTGTACCAGCGATAACCCTTGCCGAAAATGTACGCGCTCTGTATTGGGGCTATTCCGTAACGCTGAAACTGCTGAACTTTCTCCATTTGATACGTCAACCACTTTCGGGCAATCTTAGATGTACGCTCGAACTTAGGCTCAGTCGCTTCGAGCGTAAGCCAATCTGGATTTGTCAGCATGCTGCGCATCGCGGTAGTAAGCTCTTGGTCAACTATAGCATACGCAAACCACAACATGATTTGCGAATATGTTGATTCCAATTCAGGCGGAAGAACCCCGCCGTAGAGATTCCACATATCCAAGCCTTTGTCGAAATGCGGCCTGCAAAAATCTCTGGATTCTTCCTGACGAGCGCGAAACTGCTTGATGGATCTTACTTGCTTTTTTGATTTGCCTGCGTAATCGCTCATCTATTTCTTCCAAAGCGACCACCGGCTTGTTTGGGCATGGACGAAAAAGGCCGCCCTCTAGTATTAGCTTCTTGCATAAGTCGGATCCTGTTTAAGTTACATAAGACTTTTACCTCTTTTTGCTTCAACTTGCAAGTAGTAATTTTCTCATACTCGTGATTGATGATTTTGAAAGCAATACAAGCGTCCATCACGCAGTCATCATGTTCGCCGGCCTTAGCGCCCCATTCGGTATTCGCCTCGCCATTTGCTCGGAAGACAAGCTTCTCTTCGTAGCTGATAAACTCCAAGAGCGTATCCCTGCTATTGAACGGACAGAAATTCCACACAACAGGCAGTCCATCTCGATCAGTAGCGGCTCTCTTTGCGCGAGCCATTTGCGTCAGCATTGTATGTGCGTTATCAAGCATAGCGCCCTTGTTAAAGGCGTTAGTAAACCAGCCCAATTTTGTAGTATCAACCTCTTCCGCCTCATCCTTCGAGCGTAGTCTCGAGTAAATATTGCGGTAATTCCTTGCTTTTTCGACAAATATGCCCCCAAAAGTGTTGTTGCACTCGGGAACAAGCAGACAAGCTCCGTAGATTGTCGCCATCATGCACCCCTGAATTGCCGCTGAGCCCGGCTTAATCATAGTCATGTGCAGTTTTGCTACTTCATACGGGAAATTCTGCTCGGTGCAATCCCACACGGTCAGACTATGAGGATCACCTTTTTCGTTTCCAGAGGCTATATCACCAGAAAGGGCGTATTTATGTCCATGTATTGCCTTTTCCCATACCCGCCACACAGGAAACGCCTTAGCATCATACTCCATGCCTTCCACGACATCGCACTCTTCAAGCGGAATGAGCTTGCCGCTGAACTTGCCGCGCTCCGTATCGCACTCGTCAATTTTGATTCTGTACGGCTTGCCTGCAGTAAATCGCTCCTGTTCTTCCCACTGAATGAGGGTTTCCACATTGAAGAATGGAGAATCTGTACGATTGGAATAGCGCCCATCACAACGAAAAGCAACTTCCCAAGGCTTATACATGCGCTTCTGAGCTTCATATTCCTCATCGCTAATGCTCGGATTATCCTTCATGGAGACTATCACACCCTGAATATTTGGGTGAGATTCTTCTGCAGACTTCCTAACGTCACGATCAGGCTTATACCGGAATACCGCCTGATACAGCGTTTCATACGTCCAGCAGCCGAAACCATGCTGAGGGCAATAGGACAAACTGACGGTCTTTGGGCCGCTCTTATTAGCCGCCATACGCGCTACAGACTCAGTATATGCGTTCTTTACCGTCAACTCATCAAGGTGAGTATGGTCAATAAACGCACCGCGAAGACCTAAACCGGCTTTGCTTTCACTCTGCTCTCTTGGGTCAACAGACTCAATTTCCAGCCAAGATCCGTCAGGGCCGACAAACATCTTGTTATCTTCATCCCAATGCGACCATTCCTCGGGAAGCAACCCCTCCGATCCAGTTAGCAATGGCTTTATCGTGTCAGCAAACTTCTTGTAGCTGGCTACCACAATACGAACATGGCGCTCCCGCTTGTTTGGTCCGGTAGTGATATCGCGTAACTCTGCTTCGTGAGCATACACGCCCTGCATAGCCGGGGGGATGATGCCGGTGTAGCAAATCACGTCTTCATACACACAATGCGTCGTTTTTGTAGAGTTGTGGCTTATCACGCCAGAAGCGCAGTAATTATGATACTTATCAACGCTGAAGTCCCAAACATTCTCCTTGCATTTACGACGAATTGATGTAATCTCTACATAACACTTACAGGAGGCGCGATATGTACCCATCAAAGATAGAGCCGAAACGGGATTATGTCCTGAGACTGAGAGAGGGAGGTATGAGTATAAAAAAGATCGCCCGCGAAATCGGGGTATGCGAGCACTCGCTGAATGTCTGGTTCTGGAAGAAGACTGACTGGCCCAAGCGTATTCACCCCAATCTGAAAGAAAGGCACGACGAAATTGAATCATTAGTGAAAGCAGGGGTGGAGCAGAAAGAAATAGCTGAAAGGCTAAACTGCAGCGTAAGCTCAATCCAGATAATATGCTCCAAGCATGGATGGCGAAGACCTCACCCCATCTTGGACAATAGCGGCTATATAAACCTACGAATCGCTGAAGGCGAGAAGGTAATGGATGTAGCCAAAGCCATAGGCGTTTCGTACAAGAGACTAATCCAGTATCTTGCTCGGAACAATATCGCGTATAACCTTGATCGACCTTGCGGTAAAGATCATCACAGATGGAAGGGCGGATACGTCCACAGGAATCTTTACCGCTTTGTATTCCCGAAGGAAGACTGGATAAAACCTGTCGCTTATCGTGACGGAAGGATGCCCGAGCATCGCTACGTGATGACGAAGCATCTATGCCGACTCCTGCAGAGCAAGGAGATTGTTCATCATCTTGACGGTAATCGGGTGAATAATGATATTGCGAATCTGCATCTTTTCCCGTCGCAGAAACGGCATTGCTCTTTTCACGCGACTTGCATGAATATGGGGATAGAAGCTCCGTACCCACATCCATCAGACCCAATTTTCGATACTTACTATCGGGGCAAAGGAAAAGATGTTCCTTGGTGCAAGTGATCTTCTTGCCGTTCGAAAACTCCACTTCGTACATTTCATCATGACCCTTGATGAACGGGACTCCCGCCTCTGCGGTAACTAGCTTCTCGCCGTCCCACGCCTGAACATGGAACGATTCACCAATAGAATCCACTCGGCGCTTACAGTTCGCTACAGGGTCAAATATAAGCGTGCTGCCGGAAAGACATCGGTTCGCGCCCGCTGCAAACTTGACCTTCTTCGGGCTGGTGAAGAAGCCCTTGTTCGGGTCGGGGTCAACCATCTTCGCAATAGGCTTGTA
>Ga0208769_1001327_pt1 | contig 10997 bp, 11 predicted proteins | sample AntAceMetag02UKC_FD_184768 | JGI IMG/M metagenome (GOLD analysis project Ga0208769, IMG submission 184768) | Saline lake microbial communities from Ace Lake, Antarctica- Antarctic Ace Lake Metagenome 02UKC (SPAdes) (version 2) | ecosystem: Environmental > Aquatic > Non-marine Saline and Alkaline... | reverse complement strand
CACCCGATTCTGTTAAAAGTTTAAAAGTATTGTTTGTGTCAATCTCAAGTGTTGCACAACTCATCATAAAAACCATTACTGCAATAATAATAAATCTCATCTTGTTTTCTCCTTTAAAAAAAGAGGGGTATTGTAGAGATACCCCTCATCACAATAGTGTTGCTGTTTATTAAAGAACGATTTAGCACAGTTAGTTTAGCCATTATTCTCATACTTTGCAAGTTTTTGTTTTAGCTCTGATATAATAACGTCCTTTTGCTTTTCCCTTTCAATAGAGTTAAGCAATAACTGCTGAAGCCTCCTTATCTCTTTATAGCACCAGTTTAGAAGGTTCACAGACCGTTTAATGGCATCCTTTAGAACAGCGTTATTGACAAGTTTTCCTGCTAAAGTGCCTAAAGTGATAATTAATTTAGGAATCCCCTCTATCATATCAGCCTCCTTAACGATTCATTTTCTAACTCTATCTTTTCTAACCGACCTTTATAGTGTGAAATACGCTTTTCAAGGGCTGTGGCTTCGTCTGTGAGCTTTTTAGCTTTTACTAGCATACTGTTAAGTGTCTGGAGCAATCTTACCTTAGACGGGCTGTCGGGTATCTCAGATTTTACAAGGTCGTGAGCAAGCTGAATATTACTTAACATTAGTAGGGAAAACCTTGTTAATAACCTTTCCTGCAACCGCTTTAACGTCTGGAGCTTTATTTATCCACGCCATAACGCCTGTAAAAATCCAAACTACTGAATTCCAGAACTCAGGATCAAGCTGGATAGATTTCAGCTCCTCTGAATACTGTGGAAGTACCGCAGATAAAACCACAAATACTACTAACCCGATTTTTTTAATTGCTTCTTTCATTTCTGACTCCTTAATCCTTTGTTGAAAAACTCAAAACTCTTACATTCTATAAATTCAAGATCAAAATTGCCGTGCATCTTGTAATTAGTATATTTCTGTACTTTCTGTGACTGAAAACAGATCATAGGGTTTGTGATAAAACAATCAAATTTAGGGATAACGCTGTTGACAATTTCAAAGTCAGTTATATTAGCATCTTTATGTCTTAATCTTTCACTTAAATACTTCCTTACTTTAGGTGAATATATAATTGCGTGAGCACCCCAGATTTCCTGTTTTTCTACGTGTTTTATTCTTACTAAATGGTTTGAATGTTTTTCAAGATTAACAGCGTTTCTCATGTAACAGCCGAGGTAACAGACACCAAAGTTTTTAGGGAGTTCTTTTAACGCCTCTCTGATTATCTGTTTTGCACCTGTCTTGAAATAAACATCATCTTCAAATATGATAATACTTTTTGTAAGGTCACTGCCTAATATCTCTGCAAAACTTAATCTGTTTGACATTTCAGAGGCTTTCTTTCTGCAATCAAATTTCATTCCTGTCATCTCAAGTTTATCAACGTGGTTTCTGACTCTGGGGTCTTGATAAGGAATCGCTGTAAAGATGTCTGAAACAATACCTGCTTTCGTACATTCATCTATAAACATTCCTCGTCTGGGTCGTTCGTCTTTAGCGTTTATTGCAACCATTCTAATATCAATGTTTTCTAAGAACTGCCTGCTTTCATTTTTTACTTCTTTAACTGGACATAAAAATTTACCACTTAACAATAAATCAATCTCGGCTTTTTTGCATATATCAATATCTGTCTTAAAAAATGGTGGCTCGCATACGGTTAAACTTTTCAGTCTTTCTGTTGAAATCTTATTATATCCGTTTGTGTAGACTCCATCTAAATGTTCATCGTAATTGAAGCATATATTTGTCGGTTTAATCATATTGAAGACTGTATTGTCAAGATACCTTACAGCTGTTTTAAGATCATCAGTGAGCGTTTTAAACGCCTTTCTAGGATATGCTGTGCTTGCGAGTCCAACTAAACTTCTTGTCTTGTCATGGACAAATTTGAAGGTTTTTTTAAGTGTAAAGTCATAGAAATACCCGTACTCTTCACAATATGCATCAAAGCCCTTTACCACAATAGCATCGTAAGAATTTTGGATTTTCTTTTTATGCGGTTTATCGTCACCACCGATTATCATACCCATTTTACTTTTAGGTGACATAATTTCAGAAAATCTTTTTATTTTCCAACCGAGAGGGACGTGCCTGTCAAGTAATATCTGCGTTATTTTAACACAGCCCTTTTCTTTTAATCTCGGTATATATTCATCAAAATCAAACATTTCCTTTCTTTCCTGAATTACTATCAGCTCCCATGCAACATCTATTTCCTGTAGACATAAACCACCAAAACACATTCTAGCAATATAAGGCATCTCATATAAATTGACATTAACGCTTACTTCGGGGGGTATTTTGCTGAATTTTTTCATTGTATCTATTTCAATTTGAACGGTTGCTCTGTGCTGTCTTGCGTTTACGAATACTTCGGTGGTTTTCTCGATCTTATATCTGTTTATTTTTGATATTATCCTTTCATGTTGCTCTAAATTTCTATTCATAAAAAGTGTGTCTTTTTCATTTTCTTCCAATAAATATTTTAATTCATTTGCACTATGATTTCTGACAACTATATCAATACCATTCTCAACTGCAAACGCTCCTAATCCGAGATCAGCACAACCAATACATTTATACTTTTTAATATTTACCTTAATCTTTGATAAATCGAAACACATAACGCCAGTGCCTCCAACATTTACAAAAGTGTCATTTTCAAGGTTATCTAAACATCTGCAATTAGCTTTCATATCTATCAGCTCTGTTGCGTTTCCTTTTAACTGCTTGCCATGTGAAGTGATAAATTTTTCTCCATTATATTTTTCTAATGATTTAATGTGTTCTCTGAAATATTCAGCCGTATAGATGAGATCATCATCCCCTGTGAAATATATCTCATCTTTGAGCCTAGTCGACCATAAGAATTTCCCTGTATCTTTTAAGTCTTCTGATGGAATAACGCACTCAACACCCATTTCCGCTAACCATTTGGGTATTTTCTTGTAGTTGTTAAGGCAGACACGGACAACATCGACCTTATTTATAACGCTTTCAATTGCTTTCTTTAATGTTGCCTCTCTTGCAGGGTATGTTGCAACGTTAAAAGATATTGTTTTGCCACTTATTTTTACGTAATTGTTTATTTCTGGAACAATAACCGCAGGTCGATCACTTTCAATTATCTTTACATATTTTTTTCTTATTTCAGTTCCATGACCGTATTTCTTTGATTTCGTTATTTGTCCTGCGTGTCTTCTTCTATGAAAAAGATAGGGGTAAACGTGCGACTTGAATCCTAACATCTTCATTCTAACCAATAACTCGGTATCGCCTGCACACCGCCAAGGCATAAAGCCACCGTGCTTTTTTATAAGTGACACCGGAGCGACCAGAACACCGTGTGATTTTACAAACCCTGCTTTATTTACTTTGAATATTTCACTCAGCATATTAGAATTCATCATATCATCAGCACCAAATACAATCAGATTGCCTGTTTTAAGCGTGGATAAGATGGTGTTAAGTGAAATGTATGTTCCCTTGTTTTCTTCGCAGTAAAGGACTGTTAAGTTTTTGTATTTATGAGATATAGCCTGAATTTTATCCTTTGTTTTTCCACAGCCATCGACACAGACAACAACGTTTATTTTGTTCCTGCTATTTTGTAACCAGTCCTGTTCAAATACTGAATCAAGACACGGTTCAATAAACTCTTCAACATTATACGCTGGGATCATAACGTTAAGGACACCACTCTCAAGGTTAATCTTCATTTTGCACCTTATCACATATAAATTTATAAATTCTCTTTGATGAATTGCCATCTATATTTTTACAGAAATCATTTAAAACTCTTTTCCTCTTTTCTTTATGGGTATCGTTACCATTTTTAACGTCAAGGCAAAATTCCTTGAAATCACCTATATTATAAATATGATGTCCTGCACTATACGCATGAGGATCAACATTAAAAACACCTCTTGAATCTTCATATTCTTCGAGATCAGTAAATATAAACCCTTCAGGCTTATCTAAAAACAGGAAATCAATCGCAATTGAGCTATAATCAGTAAGTAAGGCATCAAAGTCATTCAGGTACTTGTAAAAATCTCCTTCAAAGTCTGAATCTTTAGCAATCCTTATTCTTTTTATGTTCTCATTTATCCATTTATAGATACCAATATCTTTTTGTAGTCTATGGGTTTTCATGCAGAGGAATGTATCGTTTTTATCTAACCACCTATCAATTTTTATCAGGCTTTCCTTAGTATCAAACAGGGTCATTTTAGTTTCATTGTCAAAATATTCCTCTGAATACTTGTCATTTGTTGCCTGTTTATATGTCGGCATCCACAATATTCTAGTGCTGAATCCTTTTTTCTTCTTCTTTTCATTGAAAAGGAAGTCTGTTCTCGGATAGCCTACAGGAAGTATTTTTGATTTATCCTTCATATTGTTAAACAGAAAAGTCGTTTCGTCTGCTATTGAACCGCCGTATGAAACAATATAATCCCATAATGTACTTGGATAATAAGGGTTGTCATTCATTTTAGATACTTGCTTTTGTCCTTTAATTCCTATGCCGTGAGATAAATTAACGACTATGTGCTTTTTATTGAATTTTGTATTTATCAGCGGGTTAGTATGTGATGCAAACGTAAAATCAAGGTCATTTAAAACGCTTAGATCATCTAATCTTGAAATGAATGTCGTGTTCTCATCATTCTTAAATATTTCTGGATAACTTACCATCCAAATAAACTCGAATCTTTTATCATTAAGGCTTTTCAAATACTGGTAGAAATACATTGCATTATCTGTAAAATCTGGGGCTGAAAAAAAGAGTATCTTAATCATTTTAGCTCCTTATTGTGGTAGTCTTTTACAAATTCTTTTATGTTTACGCTCATTGGTTTTATATATTTATTCAGCTCTTTTCTCACATAATCTCTTAATTCTACAGGGACACATCCTAACTCTTCTTCCTGATAGTCTTCCATGAAACTCAGATCATAATTCTGTAAGTTATATTTTGCAAGTTCCGGAACATCAAGGTTGTGTTTATTTATAGCGTTCCCGATTCCTGCGAGGCTTCCTATTATTTTATCACTTGTCAATGTGTTTTTTATTTCTTCACTTCTCGGTAATAAAACACCATTAATAATCTTTTTCTTAAAACACTTCATACATTTTAAACAGCCTTCACCTTCAACATTGCTTCTAACACAGCTTTGCCCGACTCCGCTATATTTCCCTGCATTGCTTATTTTATTAGTTGCTGTCTGTGAACAACACATCACCGGGCACATAAGTTCAAGCCCTGCTTGTCGATATATTTCAGTGTGTTCTTTCCAATACTCCGATGAATGAAATGACCTATACACTCCATCTCTCGGAAAACATGATACCATTACCGCTTCTGCTGTAATATATTTAATATCATACATATCAGCTAACAGAATACTTCCAATGAACATAGCTCCATTGCTGGGAAACCCAAACGGTAAATTCTTTTCTATTTTTCTAATTTTATGTAAATCGTTTTTAATAATATTTGTTTTTCTGCCGCTTATTTCTTCAACCATTTTGAATGACCTGAGAGGGTTTGTTTCGTTTGACAGGTTAAGACCGTCACCGCTCCACCTACTGCAATAAAAAAGATGCACGTCTTTATAATCATCAAATAAAGTCAATACCGCTGTTGAATCCACACCACCAGAATAATTAAGTCCTATATTCTTTCCTTTAGGTTTTCTGGTCCACACATACCCTTTAAGAATGTTCGGGTCATATCTCTTGAATAACGCCCACTCAGCGAGCTTTAAAAGGTCAGGGTGTGTGTCTTCTAATTTGAACTCTTCAGGCATAAAGAATGATGTCGTTATTCCTCTGTTTTCAAACTTCAGAATATTGTCTTCCATGTACCATCTATTCTTGCCCATTTTTTAGCCTTTTAATGAATGGTGTTTCTAAAGCTCCAAACTCCTTTAAAATTTCATCCGAGTTTTCAATGAATACTGCGGTTCGGTAGCTATGAGATAATTCGCCTCTACTATAAAGATACAGTCTCCTATCTGTTTCAAGAGGAACTTCAATAACATCACCTATCTTTTCGTATATTTGTTTCAATTTGCCGTGATTATTATAAACGCGAGCACCGCAACTTGACGTTATTCCTAATCCTAATGCGATTTTAGGATAACTGCATATCTGAAGTTTGCCGTTTGGAAAAAGTTTATAGCCTTTTTGAGGGCCACAAATTACTATATTTTTACCGTTATAATGTTCTAAAGACTGCTTTTCTACAAGATCAAGTAGTTCGGGGTGCATATAATCATCAGCATCAAGTCTGAACATCATATATTCATCGCATAAATCCCAGGGTTTAGTTTTACTTGCAAACTCTACACCTCGAACAAACCTTACTTCTATATCTTCACAGACTTCACGTATAATGTCCTTGAAATGACTTTTAAACCTCGGCCCTGTGCAAAAACACCAAACCAAATCTTTTCTATTGGTCTGGTTTCTTACGCTATGATAAGTGAAGTCGAGCATATTTCTGATAACTTTGAAAGTATAGTCAGGGTCTTCTTGTTTATGGATTCCTTCAGTACGTTTTGCTGGGGTTTCCTGTCCGAGTATCGTAAGGATAAATTTCTTCATGTTGCACCTACCAGAATTTTTTAATTACCACCTTTTGTAAATACATTCCAAAGAACTGTCGCTCCGGAACTTATAATACCAAATATTAATCCGACCATTAAGCTTATGTTTCTTGACTGGTTTTTGTTCTCATTTTTGGAAACCTCAACTTTAGTATTTACTTTCGATATTTCTTTTGTATTTGTCTTAAGATCTTCACTGTGCTTGTTTAACCGCTCTGTGTGGTTCTTTTCCACAGCATCTAATCTCCCGCAAGTAGCCTCAACCTTATCTTTTACAAAATCCTTCAGATCCTTATCAACTCTTGCCTGATTAATAAAAAACAACTCTGAGGCTTGACCTTGTTTCGCCACTACAACTATTAATTCTTGAATTGTTTTATTCTGATTAACTACAAGGTCTTTTATCTCTTTTACATCGGCTTTGGTGGCAAACTCAGCCATAATTCACCTCAAAATTTTAATACTTTTTCAGTGCCATTTTCCTTCACAAATTTTACGCTATACTCATCAGGGGTTATCATTTCCTCAACATTCTTATCTTTTAAATTGTCGGCTGTAACCTTAACACCTTTGGAGTCAAATAGATTAGGGAAGTTTCTGGTTACATTGCCTTTGCTTTCCTTTACTAGGCTGAGCATCTTTTTCTGAATATCGGGTGATTTAGTCCAGACAACCATTTTTCCACGCTGATTAACTACATTGCCCTTCGATTCGTCTTTGAGTATGTCAAATATCTCAAGTTTCTGAGCCTGTGTAAGGTCTCCAAACAACTCTGTTTCCATTGCGTTAATTCTTTGCATATTTAAATCCCCACTATTTTCTTAAGGTACTTCATGACTTTAAGCACCTGATTTTTTGTCAGCTCTACCGAGTAAATCAAAAGCGACTGTGACTTTACAACATCTTTGTCATAAGTGTCCATCTCTCCGTCAACGTCATCAAACTGGTATGTACCAGCTGTCAGATATTCGTTTGGAGTAGAAGCAATAAAGATTTTATTCTTTGCATCATCCCAATATTCCTGAATGAATGTTGGAGCGAGTTCCTGAAGATCTGGAACTGCTGCATTGCAATACCAGTCAGTAGGATTAGCTCCATCATATCCTAAAGTTGCCTGAATAGCTACAAGCCAGTCTGCAACCACACTCTTATCCATTAGTGAACCTGCGGGGAATCTCAGAGCAGTTTCAGCACCATTATGCCATAGAGGGTTATCATTCTTGAACGCCACTTTTGGATGCGATGATTGTAGAGTGAATCCTGCTACAGCATCGACTACACCAACACCATCAACATGAGGAACCCATACATAATCACTTTCAGTTCCTATTGTGCCACCTGTTCTGAACCAGAGGTCGAAGCCATTGACGATATTAGAATGAAAGGAGTCCTGTCTTTCGTATAGGTCTACGGCTCCAACCACTGTTCCGTGATAATCGTTTCCTGACTTATCTAAAACTGAGCCGTTGAAATCTACATTAAGATTAGCCCCTGCCCCATAATAAAGATTCTGCATATTTTCAAAGGATATAGAAGAAAACCATAATCTGAAATTTGCCACACACGCAGGTGAAGGGTATGATCCGTTATTAGATAAAATGCTAAACAAATCATCATTCATCTGAGCCAGACCCAAAACGGTATATTCTATCCCATCCTCAACCACTTCTGTAACCATATTCTTAATCTTTATGGTTATTTTGCCTGTTGAATTTGAATATTGAAGCATTATGAGATACTGAGTATCTACAGGAAATGCAGTTGATCGGATGTTTGCAGTGCCTCCAGACCCTATTTGAAGTGCGGGCTTTCCACTCCTGTTCCAGAAATAAAATCTTTCTGTTGCTGCTGTGGTGTCACTAGATCCGAATATTAATTCATATGCTAATTGTGTGGGACTGTCTAATAGAAAAGCTATCGACCAATCTGAGCCAGCCACACCAGAAATAGAAGCATTAGGAAAAGTGACATACCCTGTTGCACCATCACCCTTAGCACAGTAACTTTTAACCAATTCAACTTCACCACTCCAAGGGGTGAGATACTGCTCTGATATCATGTTCCTGTGAGGTGGTATAAGAGATTTGGTGATACTCTTAGGCTTTGTCCTCGTAACGCTGTTCATTATACAAACTCGGTAATTCTGAGTGTTGAGGTTTCAGCAGCAGCACAAATAACTCTGATAGTACCTGTAAGTGGCCCGATACGTTCACCCGGATAGAGTGGAGTATCATTAACATCAGCCGCACCACCGTTATCTCTGTAGAATATTGTATGAACTCCGTCATTAAGTATCTCAGCTTTAGTAAGGGTAACAGCCGATGAAGCAGCCGTAACAGCCGCAGCCGCAGGTACACTTGATATTTCGTAAGCATTTGCATCAGCCGCAATAGCTTCCACAGCGGTTTTTATATCTCCTGAATTAACTTCCGTCATATTGAGGTCAGCGGCTGTTGCTTGGACAACTTCAAGTCCCCCAGCTATTATTGATTTAATGTGAATGTCAAGAGCATTGGAAGTAGAGCCTATTATGTTTCCAGAGCCATCAACAATAATCGTTTTCTGACTTCCATCTGTCTGATTAGTTACTAAAGGACTGTCTGAAGCTTCGATAACTTTCTGAGTTTTAGCTGTTACGACTCCTGCCCCGCCGTCTACTCCAAGTTGTCCGATAATAGGGCTGTTATCCAGTCTGGCGGTTGCTATAGCTGTTGCAACAAGCTCAGTTGCTATCCTTACCTTTTCAGCATCAACAGCACTGAGGACTTTCCCTGTTTCATCTATATGCTGAACTCCCAGAACTTTCGTGGCGATTGTTCTTGCGGTGTTAGCGGCTTCAATGCTTGCTCTTTCATCTGTATCAGAATTCTTAAGCTCTACAGCACCAATTTCAATGTCTGAAACTACAAGATCTGCCTTTACTTCAAGCTCTCCGTCTGTATTAACCTTGACTACCTGAAAATTAGTTCCATCAAACCCGACCATCGGAATGGGATCAGCCACTTCAACTGAACATCTATCTTCTGTGCAGTACCCATAAACCTTTTCGGTAGATTCAGGTGAAAAGCACATTGCTCTATTTGGGTTTAGTTTGATACCCTCAATTCCAGTCGGCATAAGTACCGAGATACTTACCAGTATAACCGCCGAGCTGGTATTCTGGACTGTTTTAAGACTGTCTGTTATCTCTGTCCATGTGTTCTTTACAAGTTCTACTCTCATTTTAATTCTCCTATTTTAAATCTGCAATGTTAGTTTGAACGTTATAATTGAGGCTATCATAATAAATTGCATCTCTACCTGTACTCTCTTTGAGATACCCGCCGAAAACACTATCAACAGATATAACATCAAAATTTATATTCTTTGAATCATCTGTGATTGTAATTGTAAACCCAGAAAAGCCTACACCAGACACTATCACTGGAGTAATTGAGATATCGTCTGTATTTATATCTGGATATGCACTAGAAAAGAGAGCTTTGATTGCAGGTAGCATAGACGTGGTTTCATCGTCAGTATAGGTTAAAGTTGCTGTGTCCTCAGATCCTTGCATATCAACTGCACCTGAGATATTGTCACCTCTTACCATCTTTAGAGTGATTGTAGCGTTTGGGGTTACTGGTGTGAGTGCTGTTGTTAAAACTGTATCACTCTCAGCTCTGATTGTATGCCTCTTTGTCTTTCCGTTGTCTAGCCAATAATCAGCATTGTCGATGCTTCCTAAAACCTGATTCAATTCTGCATTTAAGTCAAGAGCATTAAGAACATAGCCTTTGCTGTTGGTCGTAATTGGTGCTGTTATAGTAAAAGATGGTTTTCCAGAAAATCCATTATCATCAATACCAACACAAACCAAAGACGGCTTGTTGCCACCAGACGCACCTGTTGCTGAAAAAGCTATCCCAGATGTCCCGACAAAATTGATATAGCTGTTTCCATAAACTTTTACTCCGCAAGCACACAGAATCCAACTTTTAGCAATATCAACAGGTTCTCCAACATTGATTTCGTCAAGACTTATTGCCAAATAACTCGAACCATATAAGTTGAATCTATAAATATCATTATATGTTCCATCATCAAAAACCACAAATTCTAATGTTGCTGAGGCTCCATAGCCCTCAACAATTGAAATAAACTTGTTTCTTTGTTCAATATCAGCACTGATTGTATAGTCTCCTGTTTCCATCAAGCTAATTTCAGTATAAGCAAACGGAGCTACCATTTCATAAGCCTTTCCGATTGTCTTGTAAGGCTTTGCAAAAGTTCCTGTTCCTGTGGTATCATTTCCTGACGTACACCCCGCATAGATTGTTCTGGTATCTGCAAGGATATAATTTC
>Ga0208769_1001319_pt1 | contig 11018 bp, 8 predicted proteins | sample AntAceMetag02UKC_FD_184768 | JGI IMG/M metagenome (GOLD analysis project Ga0208769, IMG submission 184768) | Saline lake microbial communities from Ace Lake, Antarctica- Antarctic Ace Lake Metagenome 02UKC (SPAdes) (version 2) | ecosystem: Environmental > Aquatic > Non-marine Saline and Alkaline... | reverse complement strand
TTCTTTGAAGTAATCCATTTCCACCTCCACCAAGTACTCCCTTTTCCATCTGTCCGCGAATGTATTTTCCTGCTGCTATTTCTACTACATTATTTGATTTACTATACTCTTCACCACTATCTTCAAACCATTTGTTTCCAAATTTTATGGTAATCGGGGGCATAATTTGTGACAAAATATCAAAACTGGTTATTTCCTTGTTTTTCTTAATAACAGAAGTGTCTATTTTATTGAATGCCATCAATAAATTCATTGCTTCTCTTCTATCGAACTTTATATTTGGTCTTGTAAACCGATATGCTCCAAGAAGCGAATCTTGGAACACACCGACAATAGACGCATTATTAGCTGGACTAATAATTTGGTACGGCACTGCTGCCAAATTTTTCAATTCTGCCTCGGACTCTTCATCCTGAGGCATGTGTAAATTCATTTCCATTATTCTTCTATGTCTCCATAGAAGCCGGACTATACCTTGTGCCTTATCTGGTTGATTAAACCTTCATTTAAGACCCGTAACCGTCTAGTCTCTGAACCTTCTCCATATCCTATCATAACGGACTTAGGAGCTTGGCTGCGGATTGTCTAATCCCAAAACGTTTTTACCATTGGGTTCGGCAGTTAACCGAGTTCCCCCATTATGTTTCCATTATGGGGTGGTAGTTTTGGGCTCTAAAGAGTTTCCCGCAATTTGGCTACGTTGCCATTCTTTCAATTCTAATATAAATTTTTTTGCTCTAATTATCGTTATATTAGTTTGAAAGAATAACTAGATGATTATATTAGTAATATGTACCTTTACATGGAATACATTTACTAGTAGACTTTACACCGTTTTCCCCAATAAGTATTATCTACAACTTATTGAGCGGTCACCTGTTGGGGACAAAATCTATCCCCATCAAAATCAGCATTGTATGGTTTGGTGTCGGCTACATTCATGCGAAAGGTATCACCCTTATACATGATAACTGCTATATGACACATCATACTCATTCTATGAAGGGTCGGTTGTCTGTTAAACAGAATACCATCACCATTCATCATATGGCGATGAACAATGTCACCATATTCAAGTTGGATATTTTCTCTATCCGCATATCGTAGGGTAATTTGTTCGCCATTTTTCTTTTCCAAGATTTTAGCACCAGGATATTCATCTGGTCCATTTTTTACCAATTTTAGTAGAAAGTTCTTGTTCATAGCATTAACAGTAACCGGTTTGGTAATATTCTTGGCTACTTTGAGAGGAATACCAAGCTCACGAATAGATAGATTCGGATCGGGTGTAATCACTGAACGAGCTGAAAAGTCGACACGCTTACCCATCAAATTGCCTCTTACACGACCTCCCTTACCATTTAATCTCTCTTTGATAGACTTTAAAGGACGCCCAGAACGCTGTGCGACAGATGCTACCCCTGGTATTTTGTTATCAACCTGTGTCGCAATATAATATTGAAGTACTGTGTGCCAATCGTCAATAATATTGGAGTTCGCATTCTCTTGTATTTTCTCTTGAAGTGTCTTGTTTGCCTTGATAATATTTACCAAAATATGACTAATATCGTCTTCACTTCGTTGCTGTCCATCCATCTTAATAGACGGACGAACTGCTGGAGGTGGAACAGCCAATACTTGACACACCATCCAGTCTGGTCTTGAAAACACCGGACTGAACCCCATAAAGTTTACATCGTCATCTGAAATGCGGCGCAATATTTTTAATACAATTTCGGGAGTTAATTTCATATTTAGTTTATCCTTATCATCATCTGTTAGTCCATCTACGTTATCCCATTCAGCAAATAATGTCGCTAAACCTTCTTTCTTGATTTTTTTTGGTTGCAAACATCCACATCCATCCTCGCTGTCCTCTCCACAACGATTTACGACACTTGCCAACTTGAATACGTAGTTCCATCTCTCATCTGCGGATAGCTTAAGTGCTTGTTTATATGTTTCCTTGCTAATCTTTAACTTGCTACACTTAATACATACACATCTCAAAACTTTTATAACAGTAGTTAAATACTGAATATAAAATACTGGTCTAGCTAGTTCGATGTGTCCAAAATAACCAGGTGTTTCCATATAATCTAATCCGTCTGTTGGACAAATTAATCCTGGCTCTAATACACCCATTCGCGGGTCAAATAGTCCTCCAATTACAGGCTTGTTATTAATATATGTATCTCTTGATGTAATTTCAGCAACGGAGCCTTTGCGAATCTCATCTGGACTTAATATACTAAATTGAATACCTATGATTTTAGAACTCTTCTTCTTGGGAATATTCTCTTTAAAGTGGTTCGCCATCCTTCCTTATAATATAATACAATATATATCTTCATTTAAATCATCAATTTTTTAATTAATTTGTCGTAAAATAAATACACAATAATTAAAAATTGAAGTTAAATATTAAATATAACTAGATATATACAATTAATAAGATGCCCGTTTCCAAGGACAATAAGAGTACCAAGCAGTCTAAGAAGGTGTATAATACACGTTCTGGTTCTCAAAACAAAAATTTAAAAAAAAGTTCTGAGAGTGACAGTAGTGACGATGACAATGATGATGTTAGTATCCATAGTGATAGTGACGAAGAAGAAATGGACGTTCACGAATATAGAAAATTTTTACAAAAGATATTTCCATCTAAACATTTAAAGAATAATATTAAGGTTGGAGAAAAGTTAAAAAGGGCTTCTCAGGAAATTAGTGAAGAAGAAGACGGAATGGATGCGGGTGAAAATGAAACCGTTGAAAAGACGACAGCACCTACTAAGAAATCTGCCAAGAATTCGTCTAAGAAATCTGCCAAGAAGAAGTCCAAAGTTGAAGTTATTGAGAGTGATGATGAAGGCGATGATGAGAACGATTACGAAACAGTCGAAGAAGAAGATAGTGATGAGGAGGAATATGAAGAAGGAGAGAACGTACAAATAAGTCGTCGTGGAAAAAAAGGTTTCAATATTATCTTTACTATCGGCGATCCTATGCGTAATGAAGATGATTCTGAGGAGGAAGATGATTCCGATTACGAGGGTGAAGATGAAGATGAAGATGAAGATGAGGACGAGGATGAGGATGAGGATGAGGACGAGGACGAGGATGGAGAGAATGTGGATGAAAACGAAGAAGATGTGGAAGATATTGCTAAGCAACAAGAAACAATCAATGAAATTAGAAAAACATTTGAAGGCATTTTAGAAAAGGACAAAAAGAACAAGATTGCTCTTGCTGGATTAAAGGATCTTGAGTTGAAGGAAAAGAAGATTAAAAAGAAGCAGGAAAAAAAGGTAAAGTCTCAAAAGACAAAGAATGTTAAGAAGTTTAAGAATTTAGTTAACAAGAAGAATCTAATGAATGATTACAAGTTCTTCAAGGATAACTTATCTATTGAGGAACAGCAAAAGGTAATTAATGAAGTTGAAGAAATTAACAAGATTAATATTGTTCAAAAACCATATAGACTTACTCTTTTGGAATCAGATATTCCGATTCATCTCAAGTCAATTGCGCTTAACAAGATTTCGTCTCTTAGACATATGGACCCCGGAAACGGCGAATATTATAAGATAAAGAATTGGGTTGATACTTTTATGCAAATTCCATTTAATCGGTATAAAAGTTTGCCCCTGTCTATCGAGCACGGAATTGATGCTTGTCATGAATACATGTCAAATTCAAAGGATATTTTAGACCAAGCTGTCTATGGATTAAACGACGCCAAGATTCAGATTATGCAAATGATTGGTCAGTGGATTGCGAATCCAAATGCGGTTGGAACAGCCATTGCTATCAAAGGTCCAATGGGAACCGGAAAGACGACTCTTGTAAAGGAGGGTATTAGTAAAATCCTTAATCGCGATTTTGCGTTTATTGCTCTAGGTGGTGCTACGGATAGTAGCTTTCTAGAGGGACATGGTTATACATATGAAGGTAGCACTTGGGGTAAGATTGTCGATATTTTGCTAAAGACCAAGTCGATGAATCCTGTGATTTACTTTGACGAGTTGGATAAAATTAGTGATACACCCAAAGGAGAGGAAATTGCTGGTATTCTAACACATCTTACAGATACTGCTCAAAATAGTCAATTTCATGACAAGTATTTCGCTGAGATTGATTTTGATTTAAGCAAGTGTTTGTTTATCTTTAGTTATAACGATGAATCACGAGTGAACCCCATTCTATTAGACAGAATGTATAAGATTCAAACTGCTGGATATGAAAAGAAGGACAAGCGCACGATTTCAAAGAATTATTTGATTCCTAAGATTATTGAGCAAGTGAATTTCAAGAGTGAAGATATTATTATTCCAGACGATACCATTGATTTTATTGTAGAAAATTATACCGAAGGTGAAAAGGGTGTTAGAAATCTAAAGAGAAGCTTGGAAATTATTTATACCAAGCTAAATCTCTATCGATTGATGAAGCCTGATTCCAAGCTATTTGAGCAAGAAATGACACTTAAAGTAGAATTCCCATATACGGTAACGTCGGATATCGTAAAGAAACTTATTAAAATGGACGAAACCAAATCCAATACAATCTATGGATTATATGTTTAAATCTTCAAGGGTGTAAAGATAAAAATGTTATATGAATTAGTGATGGAAACTAAAAATAAGTTAGTAATAAATAATAAAAATAAAAATAAAAATAAAAATAAAATTTTTTTTTGTAAATCAATCGAAACCGTGTGTAATGATTATAGTTTGAATAAGGAAGAATCTAGTTCTAAAATAGTAAATGAAATAGTAAAACTATGTGAACACGATATAATCGAAGATTATGTAGAAACGGGTGTAGAATCGAATATGATAAAAATTCGATATTGTCAGATTTGCTGGGTAACTTTTACGTAAATGAAAGTAATATACACCTTCGGACATTTAAAATGGGACAAAATACAACGAACATTTTAGTGACGACGATGAATATGAGTGAAGTGATCCAATTCTATCTAATATTCCCTAATTACACCTTTGATAAATACATATATTGTAAATTATATGTATGTATTTATTTATTTACCTTAAAATTCGGCGGGTGCCAATGTGCGGTTACCACCACGTTGGTTAATATAGTTTACTTGCTCTTGGGTAATACACGCACAACCAGTGCTAGAAGTGTAGGTTGATGGACAGCATTCAGGTTTAAATTCGTTATTGGCAAACATAAACATCTCTCCTTCTGGCAAGGGAACTGGTGTACCCTTGTATTGAGACCACTTAGATTGCGTGGCACTGTAACCCATCTCGTTGGCGTATGATTGGGCCTTTGTTGTCCAGCTTGTGGCAACATCTTGCCCCATAGTCCAGTCTAACGCAGCACCCATTACAGCCATACCTTCTTGTGCTCCAATGCGACTACATGAACAAAATAAATGAGCACCTAATACAAATCCTACGACTAGAGACACGATAATTATTTCTAAACGACAAGAGTGACCAAATATCTTTAACTCCATATTATATATATTTTAGATATAAAAAATTAAACAAGTGCCTTTACTAATTTATTATTTTCTAAATCTAAATATTTATCAATACAACTATTATAATCATAAAATCTAACTCCATTTATATGAAAAGTTTTTTTATCGGTTATTAAATGATAAACATATTTCACCTTTATTATTTCACCATACATATCAAGAATACTCATCATTCCTAAATCCGGATCACATATTTGTAAATTAGGACCGCCTTGAATACTATTTCGTTTATCTATCATAATTTGTTTTGTTTCTAAATCATTCGCTTTAATTTTCACAATGCCAATCACTCTCTCTCCGAAACGCAACACGTCGTTTACTTCTATTTCGTTTATATTCACGTTATGACCATCTTGTAATTCGATTTTGGTATTTTCTGTAAATCCTCCATCTAGATATTTATGAATATTATGTAATTCAAATAGCTTAGGCAAATACTTATTACATTTTTGTTTTATTTCGTCTATTTTATTGTTATCCAGTTCATCCCAGTCACTAAATGTTTCGCCATTTATATTGATTACTTTTTTACTCGTATTCATACAATACAAATAATCGCAATACATGTCGGTTTTTATACTTTGTGGATGATCTTTTATTTTAATCCAACTACCGTTATATTTAATATTATGGTCACCCGTACAATATATGTCCTTTAAATTATAAATCGTGTCCCCTATATATGCTAATTTCATTTTGGCTGTTACAATATTATCGTTTTCTAATATCATACCCGTCTCTACGTCTTTCATTTTTATTTTGTCACCAGTATTCAATGTTAATAAAGTATCACCCACAAAACATCTTGGAATACCTGGTAGTGGATTTACCCATTGTTTCAATACCATTACTTGAATAATATAAACCATAATACCGGGCACTAAAATCATAATAAAAATAATTAATAATGGAATCGCAAATGGTAAACCAAATCCAAATGGGATAAAAAATAGTATTATCATAATTGCGGCTATTGATATTAAAATACTCGATATGATTTGAATAATTGCCCCGAAACTAGCTACTAAGGTTTGATATATACCCATTAACGTAAATATACCTGCCGTCATAATGCCTTGGGTTTTGTTCATTATATCTTTTACTTTAATTACAATAAACTGAATAGGAATCAAAATATTTAATAATTTACCCATTATCTCCTGTGTCACTGAAGTAGCCGCATTTCTAATAGACGTTAATACGTTTCTTATTACTTGAACCGATTCATTTAACCCATTTAATATTGTAGTGAATGAATTTACTAAATAATAGAATGGAGCTAAAAATATTCCAATTATGTCGGTTAAAATGCTTTGAATACAACTTGTAAAATTTTGAGCTGTAAAATCGAAAGCACTCATCTTTTTGGGGTCAGGTGGATTAATTAAACCAGCAAATGGCATTATATTCGGTTTACAACGTTGATTTACCCAATCAGCTTTTATGGGTTGTAGATTATTATAAATATAATAATAAGAAATGGCTATAAAAAATACTAAGCTTATTATTATTGCTGTCCATAATGAACCGCCGTATTTTTCAAGAAAACCTACTTTACTGTATAATTTATTTATTATATTAAAAATATTTTCATTCATATATTTTATTTGTATAATAAATAAATTTATTTTAATTTATTTGGTTTATATGCTTAATTTTGACATTAATCTTACCATTTGACCAGGAGGACCGTTCCAAGATGACTGCATTGTCATTACTGTTCCCTGTAATATATACATCATAGCCGCCATTATACCAACCACCTTTCCTAACATATCTTTCATTTTGATTAATATGAATTGAAATTGCGTTAGTATATTTATAAATACACCAAATATACTCTGAACTATGGACGATATCATATTTCTAAATACATTAATGAATGACCGAATATCTTGAATAGATTCCATTAACCCACCAACTGTTTTATTTATTACACTCATTAGATAATTAAGCGGTTGTAGTAAATAGCCCATATAATCGGACTGTGTATTTTGAATACAGTAAGTGAAATTGCTCATTACGTCATGGCCAAATGTACCCGCAAATGGCATTATCGTTGGATTACATCTATATTCTGGCCAATTATCTTGTATATTTTTTATCCCTACTGCTAAAATATTGTAAAAGTACAAGGCTACAAATACTAAAATTATAAATATAGATAAAGTAATATCGCTTGTTCTCATATTACTTTATATTGTTATTTTATTTACAGAGTTATTGTGTTTATTTCTTGGACTTCTTGGATTTCTTGGATTTCTTGGATTTCTTAGCCGTCTTGGATTTCTTGGATTTCTTGGACTTCTTAGCCGTCTTGGATTTCTTGGATTTCTTGGACTTCTTAGCCGTCTTGGACTTCTTGAACTTCTTGGATTGTTTTTTTCCACCACTTAAACAACCCCATGTTTGTCCATTGGGGATTAATCCCATATTTCCTCCACAATTAGTGCCTCCTTTTTGCCCGAGTGAGGCGGAAACTGTAGGATTACATTGTGGTCCTTGGCAAATAGCACTAGCACTATTGTCACCATAACACTTATCGCAAACAGCATTTGCGCCACCTTGTGTTAATGCTGTATTTGCTTCAACACTAGAACCAGTTGCGGTTTGTCCTCCCGACCCAACCGGTGGCCCCGGTGTACTAAATGTTGGAACTATATTAGCACCTCCGCGGTGTTTTCTTTTCTTTTGTTGCCCACCAACCTTGTTCATTTTATTTTGTTGTTCAACTTGGCTCTGTCTATATAATATGGCTGATTGTTGTGGAGATGAAGCCCCTGGATGATATGGAACGGATTCAACTGGAATTACACCAATATTAGATGATGATGCTGGTGATGCTGTATTGGATACTGAATTTGATGACGACATTCTACTATTATATAATTAACATAGAAAAAGTTTAAAACGAATTAATTAATTATATATATAATCTAAACATGAACGATTTAGAAAGATTGAACCTACAGAATATGATTCAAGCAAATGACGTTGAAAACAATACTCCTTTAATACGCGATTTAAAGCATAGTATGAAAATATTGAGCGATGTTGAACTACTATTAAAGTTAAAGAGAGAACATTCAAGGATGGCTAAATCCTTACCCGAACAATTCGATTCACTATGTGTCAGTGAATGTCATTTTTTATTCAACAACTATACAGATATATTTAACAAGGTGAAAAAGGACGAAATCGACTTGAATATTTTGTTGCGTCTAATAAACATATTACATGCCATCGAGGAAGGTGCTCTCGACCAACATGAAGGCTCATTTGAAGTGGGTAAATTATTAAAAGAGATATATATTGATAGTGCCCTGAGAAAGGCGGATAAATTAAATGAAGATGGCGAAGAAAATGTAGAAGTAAAACCAGCTGAAAATATTTCTTGGCGCGATTTCAAGCAGAAAAAAGACTAATGTAACGTAAAGTAAAGTAAACCAAACAAACCTAAATGGATATGTATTCTAAAACATAAAATTGATACTATATAAAAATATAAATGATTATTATCTAGTATGTCCTATTCGTTGTTAATTGTAGAGTCGCCAGCAAAATGCCAAAAAATAGAGTCTTATCTTGGGTCTGGGTATAAATGTATCGCCAGTTATGGTCATATTCAAGAATTGCCAGGTATGAAGAACATTGATATTGATGATAATTTTAAACCTAGCTTCCAGCCAATGGAATCTAAAACACAACAAATTAGTAAAATTCGAACTATGATTAAAAACGCAAAAGAGGTATTGTTGGCATCAGACGATGACCGCGAAGGAGAAGCCATTGGGTGGCATATTTGTCAAGTGTTTAACTTGCCTCTCACAACAAAACGAATTATTTTCCATGAAATTACCAAGGATGCCATTGTTCGAGCAGTTCAAAATCCGACTTGTCTAAATATGGATGTCATTTATGCTCAACAAGCCAGACAAATTTTAGATGTAATTGTCGGGTATAAGATTAGTCCTATGTTGTGGACGCATATTTCGCGCAATTCGAAAACAGGCCTTTCTGCTGGTAGATGCCAAACTCCGGCGCTTAGGTTGGTATATGATAATCAAAAAGAGATTGACGATTCTCCTGGTAAAAAAGTATATAATACCACTGGTTATTTCAGTCAAATGAATTTGGGGTTTTCATTGAATCATAATTTTGAAATTGTTGGTTTTAATACTACCACGAATACGATGGAACAGTTTTTGGAAGCATCGGTTGAACATAATCACGTCTATTCTTGTTCGAATCTAAAGCAAACTACAAAAACTCCTCCTACGCCTTTTACCACCAGTTCATTACAACAAAAGGCTTCGAGTGAATTAAATATATCCCCGAAAGAAACCATGACTATTTGTCAAAAGTTATATGAGGCCGGTTATATCACATATATGAGAACCGATAGCACCACATATAGTTTAGAATTTATTGAAAAAGCTAGTGACTTTATTAAACACAAATATGGGGCTGATTATTTACACGAAGATGTGAATCGATTGAGTGAACGTAAGGTGGAAAAACCGAAAAAGAAGTCGAAAAAGGCGAGCGATACAAAAAATGGTGAAAGTAGTGCGCAAGAAGCACACGAGGCCATTCGGCCAACAGATGTAACCTACGAAAGTATTAGTGAGACTTATTCCTCCAAGGAGAAAAGAATGTATCATTTAATTTGGTCCGTTACAGTCGAAAGCTGTATGAGTCTAGCATTATATCAATCTATTAGTGCGACAATTAGCGCCCCTATGGAAAAAGAATATAAGTATAGTTCGGAATTAGTCAACTTCCCAGGATGGAAGATTGTAAGAGGATATGAGAAGGAAAATCCTGAATTTCAGTTTCTCCAGACTATCAAAAATAAAGCAATCGTTCAATATAATAAGATTACATCCAAAGTGAGTGTCAAAGATTTAAAGTCGCATTATACTGAAGCCAAGTTAGTTCAACTATTGGAAGAAAAAGGAATTGGAAGACCCTCTACATTCTCCAATTTGATTGAAAAAATTCAAGAACGCGGATATGTCAAAAAGAATGATGTCAAAGGAAAACGAATCAAATGTGTCGATTACGAATTAATAAAAGATGAGTTGGCTGAAATCGAAGATGAAAGAGAATTTGGCAATGAAAAAAATAAATTAGTTCTTCAACCACTTGGACAATTAGTCATCGAGTTTCTAATACAACATTTTGAAAAGTTGTTTGACTATGAATATACGAAACATATGGAGACGGAATTGGACCGCGTAGCCAAAGGTGATAAGATTTGGCATGAAATTTGTAGAGACTGTTTAGTTAACATTAATGAGTGTTCTAAGGAATTGGGCGACGAAGACAAGCAAGTTATTCATATTGACGATAAACATACGTATATGATTGGTAAATATGGACCAGTTGTTAAATGTGGAACAGGTGATAAGACCACTTTCTTGCCTGTAAAGAAGGATATCGATATTGATAGGTTAAAAAATAATCAATATAAATTAGAGGATATTGTAGAGTCCGGTTC
>Ga0208769_1001318_pt1 | contig 11028 bp, 17 predicted proteins | sample AntAceMetag02UKC_FD_184768 | JGI IMG/M metagenome (GOLD analysis project Ga0208769, IMG submission 184768) | Saline lake microbial communities from Ace Lake, Antarctica- Antarctic Ace Lake Metagenome 02UKC (SPAdes) (version 2) | ecosystem: Environmental > Aquatic > Non-marine Saline and Alkaline... | reverse complement strand
CTCTGACACCATGCGCCGGGACTTGGCTCGTATCTCCATGATGGTCATTTCGCTGGCGTTGTCGATGTAGATTGGCGCTGCACGGAGCCTTGCCCCCGCTTCGTTGTATGCTTCCCAATCCGCAGTGGTCGCCTTCTTGTACCGGAACTTCCAGAAGGGAACCTCCGATACCGTGTGAATGAGCCTTTCAGTCAAACTCTCCGGTGCCATTTCGATGCTGAAGATCCCAACCGGGATGCGACTGTACAACGCAAGGTTCTGCGTCATGTTCAGCATGAGCGCCGACTTGCCGATGCTTGGCCGCGCCCCGATCACCACATACTCTGCCTTTCGGAACATGAACAGTTCGTCCAGTTCAGGCCAGCCGGTCGGGAGCCCAAGCGCGTCCATGTCTCCTCTTGTTATCTTGTCGATCTTCTCAGCCGCCGTATCGACGTGCGGCCGGATGTGAGAGAACGTGTCCTGAAACTTGAGGCCCGAAGCCTCGTAAGCGGCCTTGCCAAAGTCTGCGAGAATCCCGCTCGTTTCGTCTGTTCTGTCGTAAGCGCGAGTGGCTATCTCTGCTCCATGCCTGATGATGTGCCGCCGGATCGCCATGTCGTTCAGGACTTCTGCATACGCCGGGATCACTTGGCCGGTTGTGGCCTCCGCAGAGATTGCAAAAAGATAGGCCAGCCCGCCGCACTTCTCAAGGTTCCCATCCTGCCGCAACACGTCGGCGGCAAGCGATAGGTCAACAGGCTTCCCGACTCCCCGGCACTTGAGGATTGCGTCGAAGATCAACCTGTTTGCTGGCGCGTAGAACGCTTCTGGCGTGAGCCGTTCTGTGGCTACGTCAATGCAGTCGTTGTCCTCCAACATCACGGCAAGGATCGCCTTCTCCTTGTCCATGTCGTGCGGAAGCGGCCTGTCGGCGCTGAACATTATCGGTTGCGGGATGTCTTGCGTCATTGCGCGGTGCCTAACTTCCGATGACCAGCCCCAGCTTGCGGGTTACGATGATCTTCTTGGCCGCCGTTGCTGCCGCGATGTCCTGCGTCATGCCGCTTGTCACGCCGAAGTCTTCATAGACGGCAACCACGTCGCAGACCTTCATCCACTCCTGCCCAAGCGCCATGCCAAGCGCCCGATCCGCTTTGCAGTTGTCGTTTAGGACCGCCGGGTAAATGAGGTGAGGCGCAAACGGCGCTTCTCCCAATGCGATGCAGTCCGCCACGCACCGATAGGCGTAGTGGACGTGCTTGTCTATCTGCTCTTGCGTATCGCCCCTGAACGGCGATATGATAAATACCTTGCTTGCCATGGTCAGTCCCTTTCGTTTGCCCTTGTTATCCGGTGCTCTCGGCAGTGTTCCGCGCAACAGTACCCGCCGTTGTGCTCGGTAATCACGTCGCATCCCGGTAGTCCGCACGGTCGGCGTTGCGGCCTTGCTCGCGGCGGGTCTTCCCTACCTTCGTGAGACATGGTAAACGTTTCGGCAAGCGCCCAAAATAGAGCTGCGTTGTTCATGCCCTGTCTCCTAATGCCTGTACTCTTGCCGTCTCTGTCGATCCAGAATCGCCCGGCTCCATGAACCCTGCCAGTCGCAGCAGCGCCCGTACTTCCGGTGCAGCCGGGAAATGTCATCCCGGTTGTCCTCGCAGATATCATTCCAGATGTCGTGCCAGACCACGCCGAATCTCGTGTTCCTCGTGTTCCTCGGTGGCTTGAACTCAAGTGCGTCTGCGTGGATCAACACCAGCTTGTCCCCGTATTTCTCTTTGTAGATGGGGCCGACCATTTCGATGAGGTCACGGTCGATCTCCACTACCCAGACCGCCAATACTTCCGGCTTCTCCAGCATGGCCGAAGCCACCATGCCGAGGCCGAGGCCGTTCACAAGGCAAAACCCTGCCGCCCTGTGTATGGGCTCCAGTTGATCACTTATCTCGTCTGGCGTGTCCGTCATAACCGTGGTGCCGTCGTGCCTCAGTCGCGTGTAATGGCCCTCTGGCACATAGCGAAGCCCGCCGCCTCCCCACATTCCTATTAGGCCGCGTAGGCGGGTCTTCTTCGCCGTCTCCGCGTCAATGGTGAAGTGGTCAATCTCCCACTTGCCCCGTGTCATGTCTGGCAAATCGACTTTGAATTGATCTGTGTACCTGTTCATCTCTACTTCCTGCCTCCTTAATGCGTGTCCCTTACGGTCGTTTTCTTGAAGGTCTGTGCCGGTTGCTCGCCTGCGGACGCCCGGCCTGACATTGCCTCGATGCGGACAAACTTCTTCCTGAGAGATTCGCCGCTTTCAACCACGAACTGAAACTCGCCTGACTGCTTCTCGAAGGCGAACACTGCCGCGTCGAAGATACGGCTCCACGAAACACCGTCCAGCCGGTGCATCCTCTCGATTGCTTCGTGGGTTGCCCGGCGCTTGCCCCGCGAAAACTTTATGTTCTTGGAGAATTGCACGGAGGCTATGAGGTAATCAGTTATTGCCAAGCACTTGTCAGCTTCCGCTCCTCCTGCAATCTCAATGGCAGCAAGGTCGGGCTTTGTGGGACGCACTTTTGCTATGGGTTTTTCTTCTGTTTCCCCGAACAAGTTTTGAGAGCCCTTTTTGCTTCGAGTCTCGTTGCTCGAAGAATGAGATTTAGATTCTTCTGGTATATATTGTTCTTCTATTAAAGAGGGACTTTTACCTGATGGTGAAGGACTTTTACCTGATGGTGAAAGTACCCCCCCCTGCTTTTTGCTGTCAGCTTTCGCCTGTTTCGGGGGCTCATCTGCATCTTCAGAGATAGCATACCAGCACGTCTGGTTCCCTTCCCCCGGCGCAGTGACAATGATTACCCCGGCCTTCTTGAGATTTTCGATAGTAGTCCAAACCTGCTTCGGTGTCAGGAACGGGTATAGCTCCGCCCATGCCTTGACCGAATTGAACGTCCAGTACCGCCCGTTCTTGTAGTTCCTTCCGTTTTTCCTGTTCAGGTCGATCCAGAACCGTAGCCCGTTCAGAATGATTGCCTCGTGCAAGCCAAGCTCACACGCCTCATCCTGAGAAAACGCAAGCACAGCGGGTCTAGCCATTGGGGAACCCTCCAGTTGAATCGTGGACTTCGTGGGACGAAAAAATGGGGCGCGACGTGTGCAACAACCCAAGGTAGGAAGGCCAAGGTAATGAAAGCACGCCACGCCCCATAAGGGGAGAAAATTCTGGTATTGGGTTGTCTTTTAGATTTTTCACTATCTTGGCTTCCTACTCATACACTACACCGTCAACCCGCTTTGTCAAATTTTCCACAAAACCGGCACACCGTCAGGCGCGTTTTAAGCACGCCTAAGGGTACGTTGCCGCTTTTACGCCCCTGTACCCATCTTTCTTTGTTGTACTGGCACAGCGGTGCCCGCTGCGTTGTTGGTGTACGTTTCTCTGAATCTGGGGTATCCGTATGTCTCCCGCGCCTGCTCCACGAAAGCCTTGCGCTCGGCGGGCCGGAAATAAAACGGGTACGAGAACATCCCTTGGTTGAACGCACGAAGAATTTCTCTTCCCGGCATCGAAATGATGAAGCTGCACGATATTGGTTTGTAGAAACCGATACAGCAGATCACCGACCTTCGGCCTTTTACCAAGAGGTCCAGTTCTCCCAGCGTCCGCACTCGCCTCGCCGCAAGCGCCTCCATGTAGTCGATATCCATTTCCATGTTCTCAACCTTCCGTTGGCGCATCTGGCATCTTGCAGACAAACGCCAGTGTCGTCGTTTCGGGAGTGGCCGGTTTAACTTTCTCAACCCACTTGCACTTGTCCGACATGAATTCTGGCGGGTACTCCTCGATTGAGGCCGACTCAAGATAGATCCTGCACAGGTCGTTCTTCGGATTCTCGAATGCCGTGCAGAGCTTGCCATCGTAATTCTGGAAGCGGTTCGTCAGCTTGTCCGACCACGTTCCGAACACCGCCCTTGCGTACTTTCTCGCAACGTGAAGTTCCTCTAGGTTGGTTGCCCGTAGGATCAGTTGCGATCCGCTTTGCCCCGCCCGCGTGCTCTCCGGCGACGGCGGAGACTTCTCCAGTACGTCCAACAGCCTTTGCTTAATCGCGATGTCGCCGCGAAGCCACTTCAGGGTTACTTCCGAAACCGCATGTGTAAGTTCTGTCGTCATTTTGCGGACCTCTTGTCTCTCTCGATGTGGCTGGTTGGGAGCCCCGGCGTGACTGCCGGAGTCGTGACGGAAGCGAACAGTTGCTTCCCTTCTTTGAGCGTTTTGACGTTCCCTCTCTTGACTGCGTTCCCCGCAAACGCCTTACGGAGTGGCATGATTGTTGCTTTACAGAATTGCAGAATCTCGGCTGGCGTGAACCAGCTTTGCAAGCAGTCTGCGAGCTTCTGGATGTCAACCTTATCCGCGCCCTTCTTGTCGATGTTCACGAACCCTTCCGTTACCGTTCCGGCGATTGCGTCCTGTGCCACCTCCTGTTGTATGCGCCGTTTAATCTCAGTCATTTTCTTCTCGACCAGCACGGCCTTGTCCCACATATCAAGCCGGACGCCTGCCGGGATCAGGCCGGAGCAGTCTGTCTTGACCAGAGCCTCTTGAGTTTCCTGCATCAACGGGCATATCCGCTTGGCAGAGCAGTAGCGGCAGGCGCTTGGGACGATGTTGAGGTATCGCCTCGACCACGCCGCCATTTCCGGCGCTTGGAGTGAATCCGGTGCCGCCCCTGCCGCCGCAACACACGCAGTTCTGATCCCGCCGATGTTCGCGGCAACCGCATCCGCCTTGGTGATGATGTACACCTCCGGCTTCGCCATGGAAACGAACGGCTGCAACAGCGCGACGTGAACCTCATCGACCTCCGGCGTGTTCTGGAGCAGCCCGGCCCCGTATGAGGCAGTCTGTAGGTTGACGGACGGTCCCGGCGTTGCGTATCGCCCGAACTTGAGATCAAACAGGAAAGCCTTGCGGTTCTCTGCGTCGATCAGGACAAGATCCGCGGTGCCGTCGCAGACCTTCGCGAGCCCGCAGTACAGGGCAACCGGATGCTCCGTAAGCCATGCCGTCGTTTCGTATCCCAGACGCCCGACTTGCTTCACTGCCCAGCTTACGGCCGTCGCGTCCTCGATCGTCATGCCCTCTTGCCGCTTTGCCGCCTTCTCGAACTCCTCAAGCAGCACTTCATACGTCCAGTCGTGGCAACTGATACCGTGGGTCGCGTCGGCGCTCGTCCCGCTCTGTGGTAGCAGAGATTCAAGGTGCCCAGAGCCGTTGCACACTTGCCGCCTGTGGAGGTTGCTTGGCCTGAATACGAGTTCTGCTTGCATCATCTTCTCCTTCTTGTGTTTTTCGTTTACTCATCCTGCCCGGTTGCCTTGGCGATTGCCTCCCGGCAAGCGTCGGCGGCACACGACATTCCGAATGTCGTTAATGCCTGTAAAGCCCGTTGGCACGCACTCAAAAGTTCAGGTGCTGCCGCGATCAGGCGGGCGTTGGCGACAAGTTCTGGTCTGTCGGTCGGCACGGCGATGTGCGGGCCATGAGCCTCCGAGATTACGCCCGTTCGATATGCGCTATTAGGCCAGTAGCCCCACGGTCCCGGCGTGTGTTTGGTGTCGTTGTCCATACTCTTGCTCCTTCTTGTGTTTACTGATCACGGACGTACAGAGAGTCGAGGGTTTCGATCATGTACCAAGTGCCATCGGTTCCCCGCACACGCGGCCTACCGCCGTTGTCTATCCGAGAGAAAGCCACCTTGCTGATCCTGACAGCCCGGTGGTCGATAGCAACAAATACGGCTTGCCCGTTCGCCTCCGCTAACCGAATCATCGCGTTTGCCTGATTAATGGTCATGTGTCGTTACTCCTCGGCGGCAGCACGAGCGGGGTGTAAGCGCCGTAGCCCAACGCTCCGCACCAGACCTTCTTGCCGACACTGTTTGCGTTCCTTACGGCGGGTTTGTGCCCCTGATCCCCGCATCCGTAGCCGTACCGCTTGTCGAGATATCCCGCAAGCGTGGCGGCGTGTAGGGCAATGCCCGCCAGTTCGCGCTCAATGTCGTGGCGCTTCTTCCCGGTCATTGCGTCCACGGCCCTTTCCCATTCAACCGGGGGCAGGGCCATAAGTATCTGTGCTGCGTCCATGTCGCGTCTCCTCGTTTGCCCCGTGGCGTTGCTAAGATGCGTACTCGTCAAGTTCTGCCGTCGCGCTGTCGATGGCATCGGCGCACTCTTCCATGCGGACGTACTGATCCGTTTGGGCGAGGTTCTCCGGTGCGCTTTCTACTTTGTCGCGCTCTTCGTCCGCGATCTCGCGCAGTACGTCAATCGCCGTCGAAAGCCGTTCCCGTTGTTTCTTGTTCATCGTGCTCTCCTGTGTTGCGTTCCTGCCTCGTGGCACTGCCCGCGAATAGCCGCTGACAGTGTAGGGGGCAGGAGCCCCCGGTTGTGGTGAGTTACGCGGAGTCAAGCGCATCGCTGATTGCCGTTTTCTGGCACGTCTCGCACGGGTAGATTTCGAGAATCAGATCGCCGTCTTCGTCCACCCTTGCGTTCACTTTCAGATCGCCGCCGCAGTTGTAGCAACCGGCCTCCCACGGTTGTTTGCCCAGGTGTTCGTTGACGGCGGTCGTAAGGGAATCCATGATGCCTTCTGCCGCCTCTTCTACGACTCTCCTGATTTCGGTTTCGATGTTCATACCCCGAACACCTTTCTGGTTTCAGTGGCGATCCAGTCTTTCAGTGTTCCGTTCTTGTGATGCTCGGCAATCAGCGCGAGATGACGCGGCGGAGTGTTCTCAGCCGGGAAGTCGTGCTTCTGCGCGTACTGGTCAAACTGACTCGGCGTGACTCCTGCCGCCTTCAGCATTTCCACGATATCCCCGTCGCCGGGGGGGGCATTGCCGGGCGCGGGCTTGCCGGGCGCTTCCGGTTGCGGTTTCTCGAACGCCGCTTCCGGCTCGCCGCCGTCCGCGTCAGGCAAGATGTTGAAACCCTTCGTGTCAATCGCCGTGCTCGTGTCTTTGCCTTGGTCGATCCGGTTGTCCAGTTCGAGTGCCAGCGCAACACGCGGCGTCTTGAGCATGAACTTTGCGAGGTCGCGGACGGCCGTCTTACGCCACATCGGCTCCTCCCAAGCGAACCACGGCGACTGCTCCTTCTTCCACTGGTCGCTAATCTTTGATAGCTGGTTGTCGCGGATCGCCTCGACCTGATCGGCGCGGAGAAACACGAAGTCTTTGTAGCCATCTGTGGTTTCGTAGAACGCATACGCGGCCACGAGTTTGCCGGGGTGCTCCTTGTAGAACGGGACATGATGTATCCGGTTTTCCGTGCCGTAGAAGACCTCGAACTCGTCCTTTTCATGCACGACACGCGCATTGATCCCACGGTACTTGCCGGAGGCGAGCGCCAGATAGATGTATCCTTGGTACATCGGGATCAACGTGGCAATTGACTTCTGCCCCTTGCGGAACGGAACGATAGCCGCGTGCTGCATCGGAGAGTTGATCTCCAGCCCCAGCGTTACAGCCTGCACGATTGACACCTTCAGGCTTGCCGGAGTGCATTGAAGCAGACCCGGCGAATCGCGGAAGGCGTTCATGGTAACGGACACGAACCGCTCGTAACCAAGCGGCGTGCCCTCCAGTAGGGTTGACATTTGAACGGCAACATCTTTCTCCATCCAGTGCTGAAAGGTGTCAGCCGTCTTCTTCAACAATGCTGTTTCCTGATTCATTCGATAAATCCCTTTCCTTTGCAGTGTTCGCACACGGTTCCACACGAGATCCGTTTCACGCCACAGCCAAGCTGCACGACGCTTACCGGGATGCCCATATCCGCGAGCATCTTGATTACATGCTTCGCGGTTGCGTTTGAGGAGATGGTTACGGCGCAACCGCTTATGACCAAATCCCTGTACGCGCCCGCCTCTCGGAAGTTTACGGGCATCTGTTCACCCACGTCAGGGCATCTTCCCCGAGAAGTTGGGACACTTTGGCACGGTCCCGTACCGGCCTTCCCGCAAGCCAGTGTGTTATGGTTCTTGGACCTACCCCGAACTGTTTGGCAACGTCTGGAGTAGACGCAACCGCCAGCCTTTCGAGGAGCTTATTCTTGCCGTCTCTTGTCAGGACAAAATTCGCTGATTTCATGTCGTTCCCTTGGTTGTGTGTGTTCGACTCAAACGCTACCAGATTCCGTCAGGGTACTCCTGTGCCAGCACACCCTTGTTGCGGCGGATATAGTCAGCCACGGGGCACAGCCGGTCATTCTCTTTTCCGTTCGTCCAAAGCCAGAACAGATAGCTTGCCGGAACATCCTCCATGCGTTCGTCTTTGTGCTTGCCGAAAGGCATCGGGTCATCATCCTGAAGTTCTCTCACCGTTCAACTCCTTTCTATTGCGTCACTTCAACGACTTGGCCGAATGGAGGCGTGTAGTGCTCCCGGTACAGCACGTTGGTCATGCACCAAAGCATCGGGAACGGCGGCGCGGTCGCCGGGTAGTCGGGGATGAACCCGTCCGTTGCCACGATCACCGCATCCGGCTTGTGCTTGAGTTCTTTGACATGCGCAAACACACACGATACCATTGTGCCGCCACGCCCCGATACTCGGACCTCTTTCTTCAGCGGGAAGTCCGCTTTCCTGTATGTCGCGGCTTCGTGAACGACCTCGTCCCACCAGCACACCGCAACCTCAATCCGGTCGAACCCCATTGCGATTGACTCGACTTGCGCCAGTACGGACGCAATCGCTTGGTCGCTGTGGCTCCCCGACGAATCGCAGTACACCGCAATCCGCTTGAGGGTGGGATCGCGGCGGCGGCTCGGTAGAATCAGGCCACGGTGCAAGTGCATCCTGTTCGGTCGCGAGAACGACGGGCTCGACCGGACAAAGCTCTTGCAGAATTGCCGGAGAACCTGTTTCCAGTCGGGACCACTCGCACGTCTTATCTTCTCCACTTCCGAGACGGCCCAACCCGGCGCGTGTCCGATGCTTTGGGTTTGAGACGTGACCTCGATCACGGCACTTGCCCACTCTTGCTCTAACGCGCCCGCTTCGCCGCTCTCGTCATCGTCAAACGGGATCACGTCGCCAGATAAGGCCGGTTCATTGTCGCCGCCTACGGGAGCCAGCCGTTCGCTATCGCCCACGCTTGCCCCGCCGTCAGCTTCTTCGCCATCTCGTTCCCCGCCGTCCCCCAGCCCTTCGGCTTCGGCATCGGCTCCTCCGCCATCGTTACCGTCTTCGGGAGAGTCGCCGCCACCATCCCCTTCGGAACTGTCGGCGTCCTCCTCGGCATCGCATTCAGGCCGGTCGTCAGGATCGTCTCCTGAATCGCCGTCCTCGCTGTCGCCTGAGTCGTTTCCATCGGGCTCCTCCTCTGGTTCTTCGTCGTTGTTGCCGTAGTAAAACTCGGCAGTCTTGCCCCAATCCTGATTCAGCGTATCTGGTGACACAACGCCAGACGTGGGACGCTCGATCAGATCCGCGTCTTCGAGTTCCGCGAGGATCGAAGCGATAGCCGCATCCCCGGCCACGTTCCATTTCGCATGGTCGCGGGATTCCTGCCGCGCATTGTGACGCAACGCCGGATGCAGCACTTCATGGCACCATCCGTAGTGCCGTTGCCGCTTGTTCTGCTTCTCATACCACTCAGGGTTGATGAAGCAACTCCGCCCATCGGTCGCCATGGTTCGCGCCCTGTCCGTAAAGACTGGCTTGAGGCGGAGGGCAAGCTGACCGTAAAAGGCCAGCCTGCCGTCCCGTAGCATGTCTACAATGTCAAGGTTCACGCGAACACCTCTATGAGAGCAGCATCCAGCCCGGCTTTCGTTGCGGTCGCGAGCTTCTTGATACGATCCCGCGCAACGGCGTCCTTGGGCATGGCCGTCGCGTAAGCGTCCAGACCGCCAAGCGCACGCGCACCTGCCAAAGCACGCTGCAACTTCTCGTTCCCGGCGGGAATGAAGTCCGCGATCTGCTCAACGGCTTCCGCGATATGCGTGAACGTGGACTTGTGGCACCGGGCCCTGTCGTCATCCCCGGCGGCTTCGTAGCCTTTGCACTTGTCTATCAACGCAACCAGCGGGCCAAGGAGCCTGTTGGTGATCTCCTCGCGCATCGCCTGCACGCCGTCCGCCATGTCGGCTTGCGCGTCGAGCAACCGGGTCTGTATCTCGGAATCAACAGACTCGGCAATCCCGGCTGACAGCGGTGCGTTGGTCGGGTGCGGGACCGTCTTCCACGTTGCGTTGTACCACTCGTTCAGCACCGAGGCGTCGGAGGGATAATCGTCAGGGTTGAAGTTGCCGTTCCGCGCAACCGAGGCACGGCTGATCACATCGTCCCATTCCACTGCCTTCTCTGCAATCAGCATTGCCAACTGCTCCGACAGCTTGGAAAGCCTGTCATCCAGCGACACCCACCGGCTTACCGGAATCATCCCGCTTGAGTCCTCAAGCCAGCCAACCGTCATCGACTTGAACGCGGCCCGGCGCTCCCGGTTTAGCGCGTCGATGGCTTCAAACTCACCATCCGCGAAGTACTTCACCGTCACGGTTGCCTGACCGTCCGCCATGCCGTGCGAGTTGATCGTCTCCGCCGTCAACGTGGCGTCTTTCTTCGTCCGCCGCCCACTCCCCTGACGGAAGCGGACAAGCACGAAGCTCGACAAGTAATCTTGCTGTTCCATGGTCTGTCTCCTGCCTGTTCCGGTCGCTGGGCACTGTGCTCAACATCCCGATAGGCAACCCCGCCCGTGCCGGATTGCCTGTCGGTGCGTTGACTACGCCTGAGTCATGTTGTGGAGGGCGCTGTACTCTGTCGATGCGAGCAACGTGGGTATCCTTACCGATGCCGCCCTGAATCCGTACATCGCGATTTCCTCTGAAGCGTTCGCCAGCCGTCCGAGGTAGATTGCGAACGAGGAGGACCGAGCGGGGTCGCCGCCTGCCGCGATCAGTGACGCAACAGCGTACAGTCCCGCCGCATCGTCAGGCAACCGGCAACCGTTGGGATCACGAACGATCTCATCCAAGCTGGGGATG
>Ga0208769_1001314_pt1 | contig 11044 bp, 11 predicted proteins | sample AntAceMetag02UKC_FD_184768 | JGI IMG/M metagenome (GOLD analysis project Ga0208769, IMG submission 184768) | Saline lake microbial communities from Ace Lake, Antarctica- Antarctic Ace Lake Metagenome 02UKC (SPAdes) (version 2) | ecosystem: Environmental > Aquatic > Non-marine Saline and Alkaline... | reverse complement strand
TGGAATAATATATATAATAATTTAGAACATTGCTCCCTAGAAGGTCTTACGCCAAATGAGGCTTTAAAGAGAGTGCAAAATGTGTGTACCTAAAACAGTTTAGCTTTAGACACTGTATATAAAAAGTGTTATAATTTATTTAATTATCTTAATTAAAAAAAATTTATGCTAAAAATAAAAAATCAAAACATAAAAGGAAGATTTACTCCCTTGTTTTTGTTGGTTTTTTTGTTAGTTTTTTTAAATTTTAACTTTTCTACTGCCGCAGAGACTACTTTTATTGTTGATAGTGAGGATTTTACAGCGGATGCTACTACGGATGGAATTTGTGCTGATGCTCTGGGTAATTGTACTTTGCCAGCGGCTATTCGAGAGGCAAATAATATTGGTGCGAGTGGCGGTTTGGTTAATATAAATATTGACCCTAGTTTAGTTGGTAAAACTATTACTTATACAGGTACTGGATTGCCTGGGATTGAAGTAAAAGTTAATATAGTTGGTCCAACTAGTGGTGAAATTGTTTTAGATTGTTCTAGCTTAGCTCTTGAAGAAAATAAAACTGCTTTTGTTTTTGACAGTACTAAGCCAGAAATTCAAGGAACTACTATCTCTGGCTTTAATATAACTGGTTGTCCTACTGCAGTTGGTGCTGTGCCAAATAATGCCTCTATAACTGATTTGACAGTGACTACTGGTAATATTTCTCTGTCTGAAGACACTACTGGTGTGGTTGTGTCCAATAATACCATAACTAATGGTCAGATAGTGGTTAACAATGCTAGCTCAGCAACTATTTCAAATAATATTATTACCAATACTAATCAGACTTGTGTTCAGGCAAGACTGGGTGATGACTCTACTATTAGTGACAATGTGCTCACTCACACCCTAGCTGGTAGTGCCACGCTTGAATTGATTATTTCTGGTGAAAAAAATATTATTTTTAATAATACTGTTAATGGAAGTATTTACGCGGTTAGTGTAGATGACGTGCTCTCTGATTTAACTATTATTGATAACACCATTAATAATTCTCCTGATAGTGCGATTTTATTTAGGGGTCAAGGAGTTCTTGGTATCTCTAATATTCTGATTGATGGTAATCAAATAACAGCTGCTAGTGACAATGGGATTGATCTGAGTCTGATTAATTCTGGGAGCGGAATAATTATTTCTAATAATACGGTTTCTAGTTCTTTTTTTCGGGATATAATAGTTGCTAATACTAGCAACTTAGAAATTTCTGATAATAATATTGTCAACAGTGAGGGTAGTGGGGCTATTAGTTGTGAAAAATTAACTGGTGAGGTGAATATAACAGGCAACACTATTACGGGCATTTGGAGCTCTGGTATATATTTAACACCTGAAGTACTTTCTAAGGAAAAAGGTGCTATAACTAGTGGAAGCATTGCTAGTAATACTATTAGTGGTTTTACAAATGCAATTTATATTGATGATCGGGTTTCGGGCTTAAGTATTAGTAATAATATTATTACTAATTCAGTTGAGCACGCGGTTTATCTAGGAGAAGATTTTTCAAATAATGATTTTTCTCTTAATACAATAACAGCTGGTTCTGCAGATATTGCCTATTTTCAGACTGAGCCTGTTTTATTGACTTATAATGGTCAAGTATATGATCAAGATTTAGGTCAAGTTAATTATTATATAGGTGGTGGCGGAGGTGACTTGGAAGCAGTGAATACCTCTGATACAGCCATTACTTCATCTAATGGTTATAATAATTTTAATTTAGCCTTGGTTAATGTTAATAGTGGGGCCTTGTATGCGACTGTCTTTGTGAGAGATGATGCTTTTGAAGATAGTACTGATTTTCAGGCTGATTGTGAATCCTGGAAAGATGTCACTAGTTGTCAGATTGATGTTTGGCAAGATGATGTTTGGTTGGTAGATGGCACAGGACACACTTGGAATTTAACAGCAACAAATGTTACTGCCAGCACAATCCCGAGTATAGATTACATTGGGACTGATTTCAGTTATGCTGCTTTTTATGTTTTAGGCTCTGATAATACATTTGATCAACAAGTTTTAAGAGGTATTGAAAATGGTTATTTTTTTACAGAATCTGCTAGTGGAAATATTATTTCAAAAAATACTTTTGATCAGTTGGGAGTGGACGTTAAACAATACGGTACCAGTGAGATTGTTGTTAATTATTTAAGTAATACGGTTTTTGAAAATACTACTGTTTCCACAGGTGTTTTAGATGTAAATTATGATGTTAGAGCCCATCTAGTAAATGAAGAGGGAAAAGATGTCTCAGATATTGATGTAATAGCAATTGACGTAGCTGATATAGAAACATCTTTAGGTAAGACTACTTTAACCGGGTTAACTGATTATGTGTCCTTAGATGCTTATCAGATAATTAGCAGTGGTTTTACAAATATTAAAAATGATTACGAGTTAGATATTGACGATGAGCTTTATGAAGCTGTTGAAAATAGTTTTACTGTAGAAGAAGTTGATCAACAGGTAGAATTGGAATTAACAGGTAATTATTGTTATTACAATGATTTTAGTGAAAGCACGTTTCCTTTGGATGAAATGTGGTTAGCTTTAAGACATGCTGATCCTGTTAATACTTTAGTGGGTGGTTTGTATAAAATGGATATTTTGGGAATTAGTGATCTTTATGAAACATATGGCTGGGATGAAATAAAGCGATTAATGAGGGAAGATCCAGTTCGTTGGAGAGGGCTAAGGAGTCCTCGGGTTGGCTGGGATGTTGTTAGGCTCAAGAGTTTGGTGCGAGGAGATTTTAAAACTGAGATAAAATTTGCTAATTTGCTACGTTATCCAAATGAAGAAGAAAGGGGATTGGCTTATTTTTATCTTGATTTTATGGATCGCTATAAATATACGCGGGCATATATCATGATTACTGATAAAAATTACATTAAAGTTTGTTATGATCCATCCGGCACCTCACCAGAGACAGGTTGTAAGGTAAGCACTGATTATTCTTTTGATAGTGGCACTGTGACTATCGAGTCAGAAGGTAGAACCGATGATCCTTATGATGGTGGAACGTTAATATTTAGCGTTGATGATCAAGAGATTCATCGGATGATTTTTGACTATTTACCGATTATTGGTCGAGTTGGTTGGCATGTAGATGCTTTTTGGGATTTTTTTGGATATAAGATTGATATTGATGAGGTGATTAATAGTTATGGTTGTACTACCACTCAATGTGGTAATGATATTGTAGAGTGGGGTGAATATTGTGATGATGGCAATCGTATTAGTGAAGATGGTTGTGATAAAGATTGTCGCATAGAACCATTTCCTGGTCAGTGTAGTAATGATATTGATGATGATCATGATGGAGCTTGTGACTATGACGGCTGTACTTATAATGGACATGATTTACCACCAGATGTTTCGTGTTCAGATGCAGATGATTGGGATGAATTGGAGCCATTAGCTATTTGCCAAGATAGTTCAGATAATGATAATGATGTTTATGTTGATTACACCAATGACCCTGGTTGTCAAAGTTCACAAGATGAGGATGAGGTAAATACAGATGATGAGGCATATTGTGGAGATAGTATTTTAGACCTTGAACTATATGAAGAATGTGATGATGGTAATGACATAAGTGGAGATGGTTGTTCACCTTTATGTTTTCTTGAAAATGAAGATTACCAATGTAGCGATGGTTTAGACAATGATTCTGATGGCTTGATTGATTTGCAAGACGCTGGTTGCAAAAATCCATTAGATAATGATGAACAAGATCCTCCAACGAATAATAATCAAAATTATAATTATAATAATAATTCTAATTTAAATTCTAATTCAAACTCAAATAATAATTCCAATAGTAATCAGAATAACAATCAAAATAATAATTCTAATTTAAACTCAAGCTCAAATTTGAATATTAATAGTTTTATTGTAAATAATAAAAATATTAACTTAGGAGAAGATCAGCTTCAATCAATAGAGATAAATACTAATGAAGATTTAGTCTTGGAAGGAATGGTTGAGCCAAATACTAGGGTTGTTATTACTCTGGTTGATGCCAATGGCCAAGAAGTGACATATGAGGTCTGGTCTGATGAATTAGGCTATTGGAAGATTGTTATTGCTAAAGACATTTTGGCCAAGGGAAATTATACTATTTATTTACAAACAGAAATTAATGGTCAGCTTTCAGAAAGAATTGAGTTATCAAAGCTAATTGTAAAAGCAAAGTCCATCTTCTCAACTTTTTATTTAGTTATTTTGATCATAGTTGTTATTTTGTTGATTTTAGTTATTGCTTTTGTGATTTATCGTCAAAGAAAAAAGGGATTAGTTGAAACAGTAAAATAGTCAGAAATACAAGAATTAGCACTCGGCCTTGACGAGTGCTAATTTTTTGTTTATTATAGATAGTATGAAAGGAGAATCACGAAAAAATGCTATTCTTAGCGCAATTTGCCAAGAATATTTAAAAACAGCCCAGCCAGTTGGCTCAAGTGTAATTGTGGAAAAATATGGTTTTGACTTGTCTTCAGCCACTATTCGGAATGAAATGACACTTCTTGAGCAAGCGGACTTAATTATTCAGCCTCATACTTCAGCAGGTCGGATCCCTTCTAAATCAGGCTGGTTAACATATTTTGTTGCTAAAAAAGACGAAATCAAGCTAGCTGACAAAGAGCTTGGGGAGCTTGAAAATAGCTTAAAAGATAAAGATTTAAGGCAGGTAGCTAAAATCTTAGCTGCTAAATCAGGTTTAACTGTGTTTGTTGGCTTTTCACCCACAGACACCTTTTTTACAGGATTGTCGAATTTGTTTAAGCAGCCAGAGTTTCAACAAATCAATATGGTGCGAGCAGTCTCTGAAATTGTTGATCATCTTGAGGAGGTCATGCCCCGAGTATTGAGCGAGATTACTGAGCCAGTCCAGATATTTTTGGGAGATAATAATCCTTTTGGGGTAAATTCAGGAGTAGTAGTGACTAAAACTGACCAAGCTTTGCTAGGGATATTGGGGCCAATTAGATTGGATTATCCAGTGAATTTTAAAAGATTGGAATATATATATCAAAATTTAAAATAATTTTTCATGAGTGAAGAAAAAGATCCAAGTGTTTTATCTGATGATAAAGCCGTAAAGCCAAAAGATAAAAACCCGAGCGTTTTGTCTGAAGACAAATCCGCACGGGCAAGAAATAAGAAAGATATGGTCAAAAAATTAGAAGCCAAGATAGAAGAAAATTTAAATGGTTGGAAAAGAGCTCAAGCTGATTTGATCAATTACAAAAAACAAGTTGCAACAGAAAAGCAAGAATTAATTAAATATTCTAATGTTGCGCTGTTGATGGAAATATTACCTGTTTATAACAATCTCAAGTTAGCAGCTAGACACATTCCCAAAGCAGAGTTAGGACAAGATTGGGTTAAGGGAATTTTACAAATTAATAAACAATTTAAAGATTTTTTAGCTAATTTGGGTATTCAGGAAATAAAAACCGTAGGTGAGGAGTTTAATCCTGAGCTACATGAGGCAGTTTTAATGGAGGAAAATGACGAGTATCAGTCAGGAGCAATTTTTGAAGAAATAGCTCCAGGTTACAAAATTTACGAGAGGATTTTAATAGCTGCCAAGGTTAAGGTAGCTAAATAATATTTAATAACTAACAAATAAAAATATGAAATTAGTAAGATGGTCACCATTTTTTGATGAAGACTCTGATTCATTTTTACCGACTGCCAGTCGCAGTTTTGCTCCTTCTCTAGATGTTTATCAAGATAAAGATAGTGTCATGGTCGAAGCTACTTTACCCGGGGTTGATCCTGAAAAAGTTGAGATCAGTATTGAAAATGATATTTTGACTCTTTCAGGAAAAGCTGAGAAAAAGACAGAGATAGATGAAGAGAATTATTACAAAAAAGAAATTTTTAGAGGAACTTTTCATCGTCAGATTACTTTGCCAGCTTCAGTTGACGCTGACAAAACCAAAGCTGATTACAAAGATGGAGTCTTAAAGATTACCGCTCCAAAAAAAGTCTCAGTTAAACCAAAAAAAGTAAAAGTTGAAGTAAATAAATAAGCGTTTATGCTTAATAAGATTAAATTAATAATAAATTTATAAACTATGGGAAAAATTTTAGGAATTGACTTGGGGACTACCAACTCTTGCATGGCGATTGTCGAGGGAGGGGAGCCAAAAGTTTTAGAAAACAAAGAAGGAAATCGAACCACGCCTTCGATCGTGGCAATTAATAAAAATAGTGAAAGGTTGGTAGGAGTGACTGCCAAAAGACAGGCAGTGACTAATGCAAAAAATACAATTTTTTCAGTCAAAAGATTGATTGGAAGGCGTTTTTCTGATGCAGAAGTTCAGAATGATGATAAAACTTTACCCTATGATCTTGTTGAGTCAGGTGAGGCTGTTAAGGTCAAGATGGCAGATAAAGATTATTCTCCAGAAGAAGTCTCGGCGATGATTCTTCAAAAGCTTAAAGCTGATGCTGAGGCCAAGCTCGGAGAAACTATTACGGAAGCAGTCATTACTGTCCCAGCTTATTTTGATGATTCTCAGCGTAAAGCTACCAAAGATGCTGGTAAGATTGCTGGTTTAGATGTTAAGCGAGTTATTAATGAGCCGACAGCAGCTGCTCTCGCGTATGGTTTTGATAAAAAGAAAGATCAGCAAATAGCAGTTTATGATTTGGGAGGTGGAACATTTGATGTTTCTATTCTAGATGTTTCTGCTGATACCATTGAAGTCAAAGCAACTAATGGTGATACCCATCTGGGTGGTGATGACTTTGATCAAGTGATTATCAATTGGCTGATTGCTGAATACAAAAAGCAAGAAGGGATTGACTTGGGTCAAGATCAAATAGCTTTGCAAAGACTAAAAGAAGCTGCTGAAAAAGCCAAGATTGAGTTGTCTTCAGCCGTGGAAACAGATATTAATCAGCCATTTATTACGACAACTGAGGCTGGTCCAAAACATTTAGAAATGAAGTTGACTCGAGCTCAGCTTGAAAATATTGTTGGTGAATTAGTTACTAAAACTATGGAGCCTGTTAAGCAAGCACTCAAAGATTCAGGTCTGGAAGCTAAGGACATTGAAGAAGTAGTGATGGTAGGTGGGATGACTCGGATGCCACTAGTTCAACAAAAAGTTGAAGAGTTTTTTGGAAAAAAACCTCACGTCGGGATTAATCCAGATGAAGTAGTTGCTCTTGGTGCTGCTGTCCAAGCCGGTGTCATGCAAGGGGATGTTAAAGATGTTTTACTCCTTGATGTGACTCCACTCTCACTAGGTATTGAGACCCTAGGTGGTGTGGGCACAAAGTTAATCGAGAAAAATACAACTATCCCAGCTAGCAAATCTCAGGTATTTAGTACGGCTTCTGACAATCAGCCTTCAGTGGAGATCCACGTGTTCCAAGGTGAGCGTGAGATGGCTAATGACAACAAATCTTTAGGCAGATTTCACTTAGACGGAGTTGCGCCAGCTCCTCGAGGTGTTCCACAGATTGAAGTGACTTTTGATATTGATGCCAATGGTATCCTTAATGTAAAAGCTCATGATAAAGGCACTAACAAAGAACAATCAATCAGAATCGAAGCAGCTTCTAGTCTGTCGGATGAAGAAGTCGAAAAGATGAAAAAAGATGCGGAGCTTCATGCTGAAGAAGACAAGAAAAAGAAAGAACTTATTGAAGCTAAAAATTTAGCAGATACTCTGGTAAATACTACAGAAAAAGCTCTCAAAGATGCTGACAAAAAGCTTGATGAAAAAGAAAGAAAGCCAATCTTGGAAAAGATTGAAGCTCTTAAGCAAGTCAAGGACGGTAATGATTTGGCGGTTATCAAAAAAGCTACCGAAGAATTATCAAATGCCGCGCAAAAGATTGGTGAAAAGCTCTACAAACAAGACCAAGCACCAGGCGGTGCTGGCCCAGGTGGCCCAACTCCACCTCCAGGTGGACCTTCCGCCTCCGGCGGACCCGCCGCAGGCGGGCAAGGTCCAGCTGCAGGTCCTGCTGGGAATGGCCCAGTTGAAGGCGAATTTACAGAAAAGAAATAAGGTATAACTCACCCCCTCCTGCCTAGCGGCAGGTTTCCCCCTCTCTATTCTAGAGAGGGGGAGTCACGGGGGCATTGTCCCACCCCTTTAGGGGTGGGTAGAGTAAAAAGTAGAATAAAAAAATAATTAATAATAACATAAATTGTATGTGGTTAAAGAAACTATTTAGTAAGAAAGACAATGAAGTTAAGGTAGAAGCCCCTGAAGCTGAAACATCAGCTCCAGAAGCAACACCTGAAGCAGCTCCAGAAGCAACACCTGAAGCAGCTCCAGAAGCAACACCTGAAGCAGCTCCAGAAGCAACACCTGAAGCAGAAACATCAGCTCCTGAAGCAGAAGCTGGTAACGATGCAGAGACAAAATAAACCCCTACCCCCCGGCCCCCTCCCCCTTACTAAGGGGGAGGGGGAGCCAAGCACCATTTGGTGCTGGGCGGAGGAGGGGGTCTAAGTTGTTTCCTAACGTCCTCACCTTATCTTTTTAGATGAGGTGAGTGGTTAGTAAATAATTATGGATTGGTATCAGATTTTATTAATATTATTTTTTATCTTGCTTTTTATTATGGGTTTTAAAAAAATCTATAAATTTTTTACGGAAGATTTTTATAGAGTGGTAACAAAAAAAATTTTACATCCCGGAATTGTTTTATTTGTAGGAGGGGTCATTGGGACAGGATTTATTATTTATTTTATTCAAAAAAGATCTGATGTTGATCATTCCATTTTAGTTTATTGGTTAACCTTTACAGCACTGATTTGGTATGCTTGGGAAACACAAAGATCAAAAGAAGAACAGATTGAATCTAATAAAAATCAAGGGGCTGCAATCCAATTATCAATAAATCCTGTTTTGGATTTATATTTTAAGAATCATAAAAAAGAAATATTATACGATGCGAAAGGATATACTTCAACTTTTGAACCAGAAGTTGCTCCTGAGAGAAATATTTTTAGATTAAGGAATACGGGGAAGGGTCAGGCATATAATATTGAAATAAAGCATGATGAAATAAAATACGATAATATTAATTATCATTTGAATCACAATAGGGCTAATGCTTTTTTAGCTCCAAATGGGGACGAGTTGACAATTGAAATATTTAAAGATGGTTATGGTGTGCCATGTTATAATTTGAGTCCATATCGTAAAAGTTATAACAATCCAAATGAAAAAAAAGAAGATTATGCTGTTCAGTTTTTTAATAAAATATCTATTGATAATTTTATTAGCGTAATTATAAAATGTCGTGATATTAGTTTCAATCATAAGCGAGAAGGGAATAATTATTATCATTATTTTATTTATGGAATTTATGTTCAAAACGATATGATAAAAATATTTTTTGCTGGAAAAGGAGAAATGAAAGATGAAGAAAAAAAGATCGATTTAAATTATGCTAGAGAATTAATTTCAAAGGAATTAAAAACCAATTTATGAAAAAGACAACTAGAATAATATTAAGAGTTGTTGGGGCGATGGCAGTTCTTATTATTGGTTTTTTGATTAATGGAGCTGTTGTTGAATCAATGGGCCCTGGATTTTTACCAAATTTTATAATTATTGTAGCAGTGACACTAACATTGTATATAGCTGGATTTTTTAGTTTATTAATGGGCGGTAAACAGCAAAGACAACAAAATGAACAGACTGAAGTTGAAATAAAAAATATTGAAGATAAGTCAAAAGATAAAAAATAAACATGCAAGCAGTAATATTTGATCGAGATGGGGTGATAGTTAATTCTGAATTGTGTAATATCAATTCTGTTGCTGCTGCTTTTAAGAAGTTGTGAGTTGAGATTTCAGAAGATGATAAAAAATACGTGGTCGCTAAACATCCTGCTGATTATCAAAATTATTTTCAAGATCAATATGATTTTTCTTATCCAGAATTTAGAAAGTTACAAGGTGAAGAATATTATAAACAATTAGAAAATTTAGAACTAATCATGCCAGCTGTTAAACTGATCAAAGATTTGCAGGCCAAGAAGATAACTTTAGCCTTGACTACTTCCTCGAGTGCTCGAAGTACTAAAATTGTTCTAGATGAAGCTGATTTGAATAATGTTTTCCAAGAAGTTGTCACTAATAGCGATTATGAAAAAAGAAAGCCAAATCCAGAGCCATATTTAGTAACTGCCAAAAAGCTGGGGATCAGTCCTGCAGAATGTGTAGTAGTAGAGGATTCAGGAGTTGGCCTAGAAGCTGCCAAGGCTGCTGGGATGAAATGCCTTGCTATTCCCAATGAATATACACGAGATCATAATTTTTCTAAGGCTGATTTAGTAGTAAATAGCGCTAGCGAAGTAACTCTAGAAGTATTAAATAATTTGAAAATAAAATAACCCCCACCCCTAACCCCTCCCCCTTGCTAAGGGGGAGGGGGGAGCCCGCCCCTCGTCTTTGGCGAGGGCGAGGCGAGGAGGGGGGTCTGGGTAGAAATAATTAATAACTAAATTAAAATTATGCCACAAGTACAACCACAACAAAACCCTGGTGGACAAGGCGGTCCTAATAACGGAGCAGGGAAACAAGTTCAAGTTTCGATGACTGACGAAGTCTTGCGAGGAGTATATGCCAACAATCTCTCAGTTGGTTATTCAAGAGAAGAATTTGTTTTAGATTTTATGAATCTTTTTCCACCCAAGGGTTTGGTCGGAGCACGAGTATTTGTTAGTCCGGGTCATCTCAAGAGAGTTATTGGAGTTTTGACAAATAGTTTAAAACAGTACGAAGATAAATTTGGCAAAATTGAAGAAGCAAGTCAACCGCTTGCTCCTGAAATAGGTTTTACAGATCGGAAGTAAATATTTTGGCTAATTTTAGCTTGATACTTGACAATTTAATAGTATTTAGTTAACATCCTAAATACGTACTTAGAAATTTTTCCGAGAAGGAAAAAAGAGGAGGTTGCTGTGCCGAAATTTAAAATTGGGGAGACAAAGGTTAGAAGGAGAATCGATTTGGGTC
>Ga0208769_1001311_pt1 | contig 11053 bp, 11 predicted proteins | sample AntAceMetag02UKC_FD_184768 | JGI IMG/M metagenome (GOLD analysis project Ga0208769, IMG submission 184768) | Saline lake microbial communities from Ace Lake, Antarctica- Antarctic Ace Lake Metagenome 02UKC (SPAdes) (version 2) | ecosystem: Environmental > Aquatic > Non-marine Saline and Alkaline... | reverse complement strand
GGGAGACCGGCGTATGGCCGTGATCCCCGACGAGATGGGCAAGTGGCCTGAACGATTCCAAGCCCGAATGATGTACGAAACGCAAGCCGTGACAAAGTGCCGGCTGTTCATCTCGACGCCCAACGGACCGAACAATACGTATGCCAAGGTCGCGCACGATCCAAAGAAAAGGCGTATCTACCTGCATTGGTCGCAGCATCCAGTCCAAAATGAAGGGCTGTACCGGCTTGACAAGGCCGGCAAGGTGGAAGTGCTGGACAAGAAGTGGCATAAAGCCAATCCTGGGTACGCCTTTCGATCAAAGGCCGGATTCTTCAAGGGGTTGCGGAGTCCGTACTACGACGGCGAGTGTGATCGCGTACCCCCCGGTATGGAGCATCTAATCCACCAAGAGCTTGACATGAGCTTCAACGTGGACGACTTCACGTTCTTCAATGTCGAGACGCTGGACGCCCTGGAAGAGAAGCATGGGCGTGAGCCTATCTCCGTGGGCGATGTCGAGTATGAGGTGGATACGGGCGAGTTCCTGGGCTACACGGCACAGGATAACGGGCATCTGCGGCTATGGATGGCCCTGGATGAAGATGGAAACCCCCCGACTGATCGGGAATACGTCATCGGGTGCGACGTGTCGATGGGAACGGGCGCAAGCCCCAGTACCGTGACGATTGGCGATTGCCTGACAGGCGAGAAGGTAGGGGAGTTTGCGAACAACCGTCTGCGACCGGACCAATTTGGGACGTTCCTCGTGGCGTTAGGCCAATGGTTTGCCGGGAAACGCGGGTCTGCACTGCTGATTGTCGAGGCGACAGGCCCCGGCGCGGGCACGTTGGGGCGTATCGTGGACCTGGGATACCGGCATTTGTACTACCGTACAAGAGAGGGGACCCTGAGCCGTAAGCAAAGCGACACCCCTGGGTGGTACTCCACGGGAAGCACCAAGTTTCAGTTATTCACCGAATTCCGGCGCGCATGGTATCGCGGAGAGTACCTCATTCCAAGTGACGTGTCCTACACGGAAGCCATGCAGTACGTCCATGTGGGGAACGAGAAGGTTGAGCATTCAGCCGCCTTGGTCACTGAGAACGTAGCGGACGCCAAGTCGGCACACGGCGACCACACCATAGCAGATGCACTGTGCTGGTGGGCGATGCGGCGGCACAAAGCGGTAGTCGAGATGGCAAAGAAGGAACTGCCGGCAGAATGTGGGCAGCGACGGTACGATGAACGGATGGCCCTGCTTACACAGAATGGGAGTTGGTTTACACAATCATGGCGCCAGACAACGCTGTAATTAACGGGCTTCTTGAACCCGACAAGCAACGTGCCCCGGCGTTTAATCAGTACGGGAATGAGAGGTTTACGTCCCGGCTGTGGCAGTCAATGACAGACTCGCGGCAGGCGATGCAGCCGTTCCTCAAGAAGCGCAAGGAAGTATTCCGTATCGCGGCTGGTAGCCACTACGGAACCGAGCCATACTCCGACAAGCAGGTGCTCAACAAGATCAATCAGGCGATTACGGTGTTTTCGCGCCTACTCGCTTCAAGGTATCCCGCGATCCGCGTTAAGGCCGATGATCCTGATTTGCGTGCGACGGCGGCGCTCTGGACGCTGGACGCGAATATTGCGATCCGCGAATGCAACTACAAAACCACGTTGCAAGAGTGTGTTGTAGACGCAATGGCTCTCTTCGGCATGACCAAGGTGGTGCGAGCGGACGACGGGATACCCATTTCTGACGGCATAGAGATATACGACACGGGGCGACCAGTCATAGACCGGGTGTCGTCTGACCATGCCGTCCTTGACATGAGTGCCCGAAACTGGTCAGCCTTGCAGTTTGTGGGTGACAGGTCTGAGCCGGATAAGGACTGGTTGCAACGTGACGACCGGTACGAAAATACGGATGCGTTGCCGACTCTTGCGGACTACATGGGCGGCGGCGGCACTGGTAGCGAAATGGTGGCGTCACTCAGCCGTGGTGGCAATCTGAACCACGCCGCGCTGTTTGACCGGTGTGCGGTATGGGAAGTCTATATTCCACGTGATAACACCGTATTCACCTTGGCAGACGGAAGCGGCAAGAAGTTACGCATGCACGAGTGGGAGGGGCCTCCTGGCGGCCCGTATGAGATGTTGGGCTTTATGTACCTACCCGACAACATCATGCCCGTAGCGCCGTCCCTAGCGTGGCTGAACGCCGCGTCTATCCTCAACAAGGTTATGCAGAAGGTCGCGGACCAGGCCGAATCCCGGAAATCATGCCTTGTCGGCCAGAGGGGCATGGAAAACGACGCAGAGATTATTAGCCAGGCGGTAAACGGGCAAGTGATCCTGCTTGATAACCCCAATGGGGTTGCAAGCCAGGTATGGGGTGAGATTGACCAATCAGCCTTGCAGTACGCAATCATCCTCATGCGCCAGCTTGACGATTTGATGGGTGGCCTTGGCGTCATGGCTGGAAGCCAAGCCGCATCGGATACCGCGACGCAAGACAGAATGCTCACGGACAACCGCAGCATTCAGATTGACGACATGCGGGCCGCGACGGTCCAATTCACTGAGGCGAACGCCCGCAAACTGGCGTGGTTCAATTGGCATGACACCTTCTACGAGCGACAGGTGACGACGCGGCTTGCTGGGCTTGGGCTTGAGCTTTCTGAGACATTCGGACCTGCGACGAAGAAGGGGAATTGGTTCAACTACAACTTCGAGATCGCGCCGTACTCGATGATGCCGAAGACGCCGCAGCAGGAAATCCAGTTGATCCAAGAGTTCATCACCCAGATCCTCGCGCCACTATTCCCGCTGATGCAGCAGCAGGGCAAGACCGTAAGCATAGAACGCCTTGTGGGCCTGTTCGCGGATAATCTTGACGTGCCTGACCTCACTTCGCTCATTGACGACGTTGCGGCCATGATGCCCGGCGCACCAGACGATATGGCATTTAAGCCGGCAACTACGAAGCGGGAATACGTTCGGCATTCCACGTCCACGCCGTCACCTGATGCGGCCGAGAATGCCATTGTCCAGTCTATGAACTTCCGAGGCCCACAGAACAATAGTAACGCTCTGATGGGCGGGGGCTAAAACGTGAACGCAGAGACGAATCAAATCTTTGAGTTGATACGCCAGGCCGGAGACAAAGCAACCGAGCGCCATGTCGAGGTTTGCGAGAGACTGACAAGAGTGGAAACGTCGCAGCCGACGCAACCTTGCGCCGTCGTTCAGCAGCTTGGGACGGACTTTCGGGCGCACGTGGCGGACAAGAACGCCGACCGCCGAACCGTGTTGGGAGCGGTACTAAAGACGGCGTTCTCGGCAATTGTCGGCGCAATCGCCGCCTTTGCGGCCCTTTGGAGCCAGAAGTAATGCCGATTTACGCATACAAGTGCCCGAAGTGCGGGATGGCGTGGGAGGATATTGTCAACACGCCACCCAAGACGGCCAAGTGCGAGTGCGGTGGACTGGCCGCACGCGATATGGCCGCAGAATGGGGGCCGACTGGCCGGGAACATGCGGCTGACCCTTGGGCGAATGGCCACATGTCCAATGCTCTCGGCGTCTTGCCAAAGCGGATACCGGAGAAGCTGGCGAAGCTCCGCAAGCTACCCAACTGTTCCACCGTGGACTTTTTGCCGGATGGTCGGTGCGTGACACACAGCAAGAAGCAACGCGAGGCCGTGATGGCCAGCATGCGTCTCCCTGATGGGTCGCGCATGGTTGACAAGGAATCGTACTACTGAGGAGGTAGTTATGACTGAACAGATTGATACCGGAAGCCCTGCGGTTGACACCGTGCCTTCCGAGCCTGAAGTAAACGTGGCGCCCGTCGCGCCCGAGCCTGATGCTACCGCCGTGGTCGATGAACCGGTTTCCGACCCCGGACAATCCCAGGCTGAACCCGATGGCGTGGCTGAACCCCCCGCTGGGCAGGACGGCGTGGCTACCTTTGCCCCTGAACTCCTTGCCAAGGCCGAACGGTACGGCTTGACCAAGGACGATATGGGCTCACCGGAGGCAATCCTTCTGAAGTTTGCCCAGGAATCCGACAGGCACCTTGCCGAACTTGGCAAGGTGGCGATAGAGCAGCGGCCAAGGCCCCAGGCCCCGCCGCCCGCCCAGATGCCGCAGCCTCAGCCGCAGCCTCAGCCGCAACAGCAGCCGGCAGCGCAACAGCAGCTACTCGACGTGGGTGCTCTGGCCGCGCAGCTTAGCGAGGAGGGCTACGACGACAAGCTGGTCGGGTTGCTTACGCAAATGGGCAACCAACTCAACTCACAGCAGCAGTTACTTGCTGAGGTTGAGGTAAACAATACCCAGCAGAAGCATGTTGCGGGCCAAGCGGCCAATCAGCAGCGAGCGGCGGACAAGGTAGCCCGAGACGCATGGTTCAATGGGTTGCCCCAAAGCCACAAGGCGTTGCTGGCCGATCAGGCTGTGGCTCAAGACGTTGGGAAGTACCGCCGTATGCTGGATGCCGGGCACAAGGCCCAGACTGGTCAGTACATGGATTACGGCGAGTTGTGCGAGCGCGCATTCGCTCTAGCGGCCCAGCCCCATCTGGCAGACCTTGCCCGGCGCGACGTGCTTGATGCAGCGAAGAAGCAAAGTGGCCAGCGCATGTTGCGGCCGGCTGCTCAGACTCGAAAGGAAAGCAACACTCCTCTCACTCAAGCAGGAACCATTGCCACAATCGCCGCCGACATGAAGGAACGGGGCTTTGGCTCGTCGTTCGCAAATGTTCAAGCGGAGATTGATGCGTTACCTGACTCAATGTAACAGAAAGGGACATTATAATGTCCGCAGGATACACAATACCCCAGCAACCGGACGAGCAGATTCTTGACCTGGTTCGCTCCACCTTTCCCAAGGTGTTGAAGCGGCGCGGTCAGGATTTCACCGTGATCTGCCAGAAGTACCAGAAGTATTACTTCGCCAAGATGTTGGCGAATGACTCCGGCAAACTGCCGGTTGACAACTCGTCCTTTACCTGGCCCGTGGTCTACAAGGTCGGCACTAGCGCCAGACATGACAACCCGGCTGCACAGGACGCCGTGAGCGTGGAGAACGTTTCCAAGCTGGCTTCCGATACGCTGGTCCACATGGACTGGAATGTCAGTTGGATTCGCCAGGAGATTCTGAGTTCCGTCAATTCGGCAACTCGGCTGTTCAACATGCTTGACACTCGCTATGCGTCTGAGCAGTTGGGCGCTCTGGACGCGGGCGAGTCGAAGTTGTGGGACGCACCGTCCACGACCGAAGAGGCCAAGACCATCCCCAAGGGAGTACCCTTCTGGGTTCAGCGCGGCAGTTCGGCCACGCCGTCATTCCAGGGCGGCAACCCATCCGGATTCAGCGCTGGTCGAGGCAACATCGACAGTACCGTCGTCACGGACTGGAAGAACTACGCGGGTCAGTACGTTGAGGTTAGCGATGCCGACCTCGTGGAAAACCTTCGCATCGCCGTGTTGGACATGGACTTCGAGAAGCCGGAAGCCATTGCCGACAAGCTGCCTGACCCCGAATCTCCCGACCCAAATATGTACATGAACCGCGCCACAAAGTTGGCGCTCATGGCCGTTGGCCGGGACAACAACGAGAGCCTCGGCTGGGACTTGCACGGCAAGACACCGGTGTTCTACGGACACGAGTTCAAGTACGTGCCGTATCTCAACGACGATTCGACCAATCCGGTCTATCTCGTGGACATGAACGACTTCAGGCTGGCGTTCCTTGAGGGCGACTTCCTGCACATGACTGGCCCGAATTGGAACAGCAGCCGTCACAACATCATGTCCGTCTTCTGGGATCTCACGTACCAGTACGTGCCCATGAATCTTCGCCTCCACGGCGTTCTCGCCTTGGCGTCTTAGGCACTTTTCACAGAAGGAGTAAGTAATGCCTAGCTTTGTGTACGCAAAGGGAGCCGAATGGGCGACCCGGCGAAAGGTCTATTTCTCTGGCAGTACCGCCCTCGTCAAGGGCACCGGTCTCTGCTTCGATGGGGACTATTACAGTTCCGCGACTGGCGAGGCCGTAACGGACCCGTGCGACCTTCGCAGGGGTGTGGTGACGTTGCCTGACAGCAGCGTTAACCGCGAGTTCGCGGGCGTCGTGACCCAGAACTATCTGGCCAGAACGAGCGGCCAGGAAGTCGAAATCTGGGAATGCGGTGGTCTCGCGCAAATCTCCACGGGTGTCGATACCACAGTGGATTCGACGCTTCTGACGTGTTCGGCCAGTTCGGCGGACGCGGGCCGTTTCACCAAGAGCGGCTTGGCTGGTCGTGGTACGGCCTTGGCCCTTGAGACGGACGCCAGTGGGTCTCTGTTCGAGTCGCTGGACGGTTCGGCGACTACGGCATGGGTGGACCCGTCTTGCACCATCACCAAGACCGGCATTGGCACGGCCTCAACGGCCGGTGACCGTGTTGTGATCTTGGGTGGCGCAGACGATGCCTATGGTGGCGATGCCACCTTGGGCGAGATGGCCACGAAGGGCATCTACACCATCGTCACGGCGCCCACGGCGGACACCATCACCATCGCCACGGACATTGGCGACGTGGATGTGGCTCTGTACGTCATTCCGGCGGCGGAGCATACGGTGCTGGCGTACCTGTATGACGGCAAGGAGTCCGGTTTGCAGGAGTACATCAGTCCCCAGGACGCCGTGGCCATCAGTGCGATGGCGGGCGGCGTGACGTTCATCTGTGCCGGTTACACGATGGCGGCCAACAGCACCTACGTCCTGGCCGACGAGACGAACGACGAACGCCGCAAGGTGTTTGTGTGTCTCGGGGCTCTTGGAACCTCTGACTACGTGGTCACGGTGACGAGTGGCATGCAGAAGGATGGCTCAACCGCGCTTGCGACGGCCACCTTTGATGCCGCACAGGAAGAGGTCACGTTGGAGTGGCTCGGCAGCTACGGTGGCGCGACTGCCGGAGTCTGGGTCGAGTTGGCGGGCGCTGGTTACACGGCTGGTTCGTAAAACTCAAGGCAGGGGGGTTTCGGCCCCCCTGCCATAAGGAGTTGACAAATGGCAACCGCTCTTGGAATGGAATACGCGGATTTCCTCGCGGAAATGGCGACAGTTGCTGGAGTCAAAGTAACCGACACCTCGACTATTGCCGATCTTCAGCGGATCATGGATAGCGGTTTGTCTCAGTTCTACACCGCGCATTCATGGACATTCCTTGCGCCTGAAACCACTCTGGCTTTGGTTGCCGGGACAGATACCTACGACATGCCGACCGCGTTTAGCGTGTTGATGGGTGGTATCCACTTCCCGGCAGATACTATGTACCCGATGGTTCAGCAGCGGCCGATGGCGTGGCTTCTGGAGCTACAGGCCGCAGACAGTATTGTTGACGAACCTCGATATGTCGCCATTCAGCCGAAGTCGAGCGACCAGGCGGCACAACAGCTTCAAGAGGCCGTGTTCTGGCCCGAGCCGGCAACGACAAGGACAATGCGGTATCGCTACCGGGCAATCCAGAATCAGGTGCGAACAGCAAACCCATACCCACTTGGTGGCCCAGAGTTCAGCGAGGGTATCCTACTGTCCATGCTTGATGTGTGGGAACGCCGCCGCGATGACGCGCAGGGCGCACACCATCAGGCATGGCTTGACGTATTGCCGGGTCTCATCCGATTGGACAATGACAGGCGGCCGCGCAACCTCGGCTTCGAGGGAACGGGTCCGCGATGGGAGTATCCACCACAGGCCACTCCTCGTAGGACAAGTGCGTTTACCTACGAGGTAACATAAGGACAAGTCACATGGCTGGTAGTCACAACATGCAGGAACGCCTGAGCGGGAAGTATCTCGCCAAGGCCAGCGGCAAGATTCTCAAGAGAAACGGCGAAGCCCGTATCGCCTGGGGGCCGACGGTCACCGACGATGAAAGCGGCTACGCCTACGACTGTATTTTCTTCCATACCGATGGTAGCGGCGCGAACGACGCCGTGTACCTGAACATCGGAACGGGTACGCTGTCGAAATGGGTTCCCTTCACCCCCGGTCTGGGCGCTCTCCACATGGAGTCGATTGGTTTGGCGGAAATCCGTGAAGTGGTGTCGAACGACATCTACCTCATGGGTGACACCCCGGCCAGCAGCGATGCGTTCGGTTCGCTGCTCACCAAGAACTCGACGCCGATTCTGGAAATGACGAACGGTGACACGGATAGCGCCCTGCGTCTGAACTGGGCCTCGTCCAACAGCGATCCGGTCATCTTCCAGACCGCGCTGCATCCGTATCTTGATGTGTCAAGCGTCGTCGAGATCCACTTCCGCGCTGCGATGGCGGCAGTGGCCGATACGCCGACGATTGCAAGTGACGTTTACTTCAATGAAGGCGACACCAAGGTTGAGGACGTGAGTGCTGCGGTAACTGGCGCGACGGTGGCTGAGTACACCATCACGATTGCGGCTGCGGACGTGCCCAGTGGCGCGCAGACGCTTACGGTGGAGTTGACGCCGGGAGCGCATACGACAGACGCTCTATACGTCTACGCCGTGTGGGTCCAGTACACCAAGGTCCGGTCGTAATGTGGAGGCGGGTCGGCGGCGTGTCCCCCTCGATTCTCTCCTCCACGCTACCGGCCCGCCAACTTATGAAGGGATGACGCGGAATGACGATGACGGTAGATGATGCCAGAGTTGGATTTCAAGAGGTCATGGCGGCGCAGTCTGCGGACCCGACGCAGATTGCTGATGAGGCCGGCAATACAGACAAAGCCTTCCTCCTGGACATTCTCCCAAAGCGTATGCGGTTCGCTGCAAAGCATTCCCAAACTGAGCCGAAGATATCGGTATTTCTTCCTGCGCGCAACGAGGGCAAGCAGGTTGTCAAGACCATTGAAAATATGTGGGCCTGCGGGGCCGACGACGTAACGGTCATTGACGACGCCAGCGAAGACGGAAGCTGTGACTCCCGCACGTTGCCAAGTGAAGTTCAGATTGTGCGCCACAACGAAGCGAGTGGTTGTGGTTATGGCCGCTTTGACGGAATGGGGTGCAGTGATGGCGATGTGTGCGTTACCGCCGACGCCCATGTCAGAGGCCCGGAGGGTTGCCTTAAGGAAATGGCCAAGGTCGCCATTGAGCGCCGGGCCATTGTCGCCCCCGCGATCACCTCAATGAAGAACCCCGGTGACTGGACCATTTATGGCGGCGCGCTCGAGTATCAGCCGAAGAGAGGCTGCTTTGAACACTACTGCTTCGGCGACAAACCCCAGGGAGATCCTGTCAGCCCGATCACATGCCTCTACGGAAGCATCTATGTGTTTCCAAAGTACGTTGTGAAGCGCATGGGGCGAGTGTCAAAGACAACCGCTTGGGGCTACAACGAAATGGCTCACACGATTCGGGCGTTGCTCTGTGACGTGCCATTGTTTGTAGATAGCAGGTACGTTTTCGAGCATAGGTATAAGTTGCGCCCACAGGGCCGAGTCACAAGCGCACGGATCAGCAACTTTTTCTGGGCGGCCTTTGTCCTTTTCGAGCGCGAGACCTACGAAGAAACTATGCGCCCTGTGCTGCTGGACAGGTTTAAGGCCCAGATTCAATTCGACATAACCGAGATTGAATCCAACCCCGTCATCCTTGCCGAGCGCGAGGCTTTTAGAGCCCATAAGGTGTGGACGGATGAGGACTTTCTGCTTTATGTCGCTAGGCATCAACTATCAGCACAAGGGCGCAAGCGTATAACGGTGAGTGTCGAGAAGGAGGGGATGTGATGAATGAAGTCGAGGTCTGCGTCATAACCAGGATCGGGCCTGACCGATTGTGGGAACTTGACCTTTGGGCCGACAGCCTGGAAAGGTTGGATTTGCCGCGTGCCGCGACTCGGATTGTTGTGGGTGACAATAGCGGTAACGCCCAAACCCGCCTATTGCTTGCAGACATACTCGCTAAAGGGGGGTGGGCTGAGTGGGCTATCCTCCTGGACACAGGCTATAGTTGCGCTAAGTTTGACACCAGGCCGGAAGAACATTCGTATCACCAAGCCAGGCTCCTCAGCCGTCTGGTGCGCGCGAGCATGGAAGCCCCATATATCATCACGCTTGATAGTGACACACTGGCCCCGAGCCGCGAGGACCTTGGCGGGCTGTCCGCTTACGAGATGATGAGAGGCAGGTTAACAGGCGATGTTGCCGTAGTCGGCACGCCAGCACGTAGCCGAAACACCGGGGACATTTCAGTATACACAGTGAAGACGATAGAACCGTGGGGAAAACTGGTGCGTGTGGCGGCCAAGAAACCTGGGGTGGTTGAAGAGGTCCAGGCTTTTGGAACATGCCTGACATTGTGGCGTGGTGATTTGTTGCGGAAATACGAATTCAAGGGAGAGCCCAACCTTACCGCCAAATGTGGGCAGGGTCTTGAATGGTACACATACAAAATGTTCCTTCAGGACGGCTGGAGACTCCTGTGCGATTGGGCAATACGCCCCAAACACTTTCTGAGACCAGGAGATTATGTCCAAGTCTAGGCTAAATACGGCCTCTATTGGTTGGATCACGACACGCGTTGCCCGCGTTTTGGCTGACGGCCCCCTTCCTTGCGAGATGCTGGGCGATGGCGAGCGAGCGGTTTATTGGGACATGCCCAGTTATGTTGCACTTGCGTTGGCCTGCGGGGAGAACTTCTTCTTCTCGTCCACCGTCCGTTATCTAAACGTGCCGAGCCCACAGCGGGAAGGGGAGACCGCTTTGGACGTGGGTTGCGGAACCGGCCACGGCAGTCTGGTCCTCAAGTGGAAGGGGTATCAAGTTAGTGCCATCGACAAATCTCCGGTCGCCACGCCGCATCTTGAGGCTGAGGACATTGCGTTCCGCCAGACGGCCATTGAGGAGTTTGTCCCAGCCGCTCAGTATGACCTGATTACGTGTTGCGACTTCTTGGAACACCTGGCAGAACCGGCCGTTGTCTTGCGATCCATGAGTGATTGGCTCGCGCCGGGTGGACGCCTTTATGTCACCGTCCCCCTTGGCGCTGTAGGTTCTGGGAGCAGGTGGCATATTCAGTGGTGGCAACGGGAG
>Ga0208769_1001308_pt1 | contig 11072 bp, 10 predicted proteins | sample AntAceMetag02UKC_FD_184768 | JGI IMG/M metagenome (GOLD analysis project Ga0208769, IMG submission 184768) | Saline lake microbial communities from Ace Lake, Antarctica- Antarctic Ace Lake Metagenome 02UKC (SPAdes) (version 2) | ecosystem: Environmental > Aquatic > Non-marine Saline and Alkaline... | reverse complement strand
TTGATTACTCGGGTCAACCTGTTAGTTTGTCTGTTGACAGAACAGGATTTATAGAATCTGAAATAGGTAGGATAGAAAGTGGAATAGAATCCATGATAATTCCTTGGAAAGTACAAGTCATTAGAAGAGCACAGAATTTTCAGGCTGGATTTACTTATCCAACAGTTGGTGGATTTACAGGGTATGGCATAGACCAAAGATATAGTGGAGTTCCAATGAATCAAGTTATGACTTTTAGGAGATAGACCTATGAGATACGTTAAGCTTAAAGGAGTCAGTGAAGAAATAGATAATCATATGGTTGACAAAGGATACAAGTACAAACTAGTCCCTCTTGGAAAGCACGAAGATTTGGACCCTCTCTACGCAAAAAACGAATCTCAGGTAAGAAGTTTGAGGGAGAGACCACCGGTTAAAGGCATGAAATTAAGTATCGAATTTTTGTAAGGAGAAGGTGACAATCAATGAAACTTAAAACTTTTAGTAAGATTAAGATCAAATCTTCAAGTCTTGAAGCAGCTGTAGATATTCGGAGGCTTACCTCTGCTAACAAAACTTTTAGAGAACTACGTCCAAAGCTTAGAGAACAAGCATTACACTTTGATGCCCAATTTGGTACCAGTTATGAAACGGAGATTAAGAAACATCTCTCTGCTGTACACCAAATTATAGAAGATATGGAAGATAAGGTTCTAACTCCTCCAGAGGAAGAACCCACAATTTTTAGTTAATCTTAAAGGAAAAGTTAAATCGAAAGATTGTGTTTTATTACTAAGAAATAGTGGAATAGTTTGTTTGTAAATGGAAGAAACAATTTAAAGGAGGATCGTATGAGAAGAAATGCTGCTAATCGTGTTTTAGACAATTATTTTAACAACAAAAAAGAAAACAAAACTTTGGGTTGTCATGTCGTAGCTTGGGCACCTTTAGGTGAGAATAGTGCTAAAGTAGTGGTTTCTGCTGCTAGTCCTATTGACTTGGCTACTATTCGAGAGTTTATTTTTGCTGTTGCTGACAGGAAGCTGATTCCGAATAATGAAACCTATATTCAGAATAAACATGAAGGAGGAATGTTCTATGCCTCTATCATAACTTACCGTTCCCCTGTTGAACACAAACCTATTGATGAAATGCCTAAAGCAACTCAAATTTCCGCTAATGCCTATCTAGACGAAGAGCTGGGTCAAATCTGGGAGAAGGCAGAGGTAGAAGGAAAACAGTACTTTGTTAAAAAGAATACTGAGGATATCGAAGACATTTTAAAACAAGTTACTTACACAACTGCTAGTGCTTATGTAACAGCTTCTCATTCTATTGACAGTTTTACTCCTGTAGTCTTGACCGGAAACTTTGTGGAGTTCTTCACGTTGGATGAGAAGTGTATTCCAGGAAAAGCTATAGGTCAAGTTACTAAGATTGAGGAAAATTCTCTAGAAGTCAAGGTAGGCAATCTAGTTGTTAGTGCTCCAGTACCTATTCACGCTGTTTTAAAAGTTGTAGCGGAACCAGGGTTGACTACGATTGAAGACGTGATATCCTATCTCAGAAAAGCTTATCCGAATGATTACGTCAGTCGTGTTTCTTTGATGAAATAATAGAGGAGAAGAGTTCATGGGCAGGTCTAATGTACTCGCTTTAGATGACAAGCGACTCAAAAGAATTAGTAAGAAATTACAAAAGGCAGACAGACAAAAGAGATTTCTATCTACGGATGAGTTAATAAAAGCTGCAACTGTAGATTTCTCTAAAGTCAAGAATGCGAGAGAAAGATTAGAGCTATCCCTTCAAATTATAGATAATGCTTTGCCTATAGCTGAAGGATTGTTTCGTCTTAGGCCTTCTCAGTCTAACAGCTATGCACTCGGTGCTATGATTGATAGAATGCAGTCTTTAACTGATCAACTAGAAGCTAAGGTGGACTACGAAGTTCTAACAGATCAATGTGTTAAAGAAGTGATTTATCCAATCATAGAAAGTCTAGTGTTGGAACTAGGCAAAACCATTAGAGCAGAATTAAAATCTCTAGGAGAAGACTTAAAAGTTAAAGACAAAAGAAGAGTGAAAGAGTCTTTTGATAGTATGTACCGAGGTTATGGAAAACTTACTCAAAAGAAAAGCAAGAAAATTGCTAAAGATTTGTTGAAATTTTTAAAACGGAGGTAGAATCGTGCCTAAAATGGTTAAGTTAACCGCAGAAAAGAAAATGATTGAGAAGAAACGGAAGATAAAGGGCCAGAAGGATAAAGATACTAGTTCAGACTTGATTAGAGGCATTAGAAACCAAGTAGGAGAAGGATCTGATAGTTTTGCGGATGCCTATGAAGAGTTTCTAGAAAATCTTCCTGAAGAACTCAAAGAGTTGAAAAATCAGAGGCCTTACAAGCAATTTAGTAAGGTTGATAAAACATATACAGCGTTCTCCAAAGAACTAGGCAAGCTAATTGATATACTACAGTAACAGTGAATCTTTTTAGGAGGAAGTTTATGTCTCCAATAGAGAATGAAAAAGACCTTTTAGTAGCTTTACAAGCAGAGTTCGGAAACAGACAGTTCAAGTTTAAGAAAGTACTTAGTATTATTCACAAATACTCAGACAAGTTTATTCATTCCACTAAAATCTTTGCCATGCTTAGGAAGTTGATAGAAGATGGTAAACTTAATGAACTAGAACACATGAAATACAAGCTTACTCCGATGGAGGGGGGAACTACCATGAAAAAAAGAAACTTGTGGAAAATTGATTTACCTACCGTAACTACAATCCGAAACAAAACAGCCAACCAGATAACAGCTTCTGTTAAGTCAGTACTAGGAGCTGCAGATGTCAAAAAAGATAAGAAGAAAAAGAAGTTAGGAGCTCCTAAAAAGGAAATTGCATCTCTAGGAAAAAAGATAGATAAATTAGGTGGTAATCTTTCCAAGATAAAAAGTGAAATGAAAGACATAGATACCAAGATAAAAAAGCTCAAGAAGAGAGAAGCGGGAGTAAAACTTGGTAAGGTTCCTTCCAAATTGAATTCTTTGGCGAACAAGATTCAAAAAATATTGGTATCCCTCGAAGATACACTAGAAAAAGCGTAAACAAGCTCAAAAAAGGTGGGTGTAATGATAGCTTCAAAAGTTGCTAATTTTATCCGAGCATCAATGATGTCCTCGGTTCTTGTTTCTGCAGCTAAAAAGAAAGAAGCGATTAAACTAGGTCCAAAGAATCCTATACCTAATTTGACTAAAAAAGGTCTCAAATTTTGGGAAAATCACTTTTGGCCTAAATATGGAAAACTGATTAGGAAACAGGAAGATCCAGACAAAAAGATAGCTACTGCTATCGCTATTTGGAGAAATTCTGCTACTAAACATAATATAGCTCCTTTCAATGCTGAAGAAACTATTTTAAGTGAAGACATGAAAGATTACATGCAACAAAGGGTAGCATCTAATAGAAACAAGCTGTTTAAAAAATCTGTGTCTTTACTTACGAGATTGAAAAAGAAGAATTTTATAAAAAAGGTTCTAAATGAGAAAGTATCTGATGTAGACTATGACAAAAGGAAGTCTAGTTATTTTATGTCTACAGAATCTACTGTAGTTCCAGAGAAAGACATAAATTTTGGTAATAAGAAATTGTCGGAGTTTTTAAAACTCAAAGGTTTTATTAGAAAAAAGGAAAGATTCTTACTCTCTTTAGGACAGAGTATGATAGAAATCAAACCTACAGATGATGGAAAACGTTTAATTATTAGGAATACATTGTTTTATACACCTCAGCATATTAAGTTCATTTTAGAACTAAGTGAAGATGAACTGAAAAACAAATCAAAAGTTATTAAGAAACTTTCTACTAGAGTTAAAAAGCTCTTAAAAGAAGGTAAGATTGGAAATAAGATAATAGGTTCTGCCTTAAATTTAGATACCGAAGACTTAATAAACTTTGACGCTAGTCTAAATCCCGAACAAACTGAGATGATATCCAAATTTAAGGAGACACTTGATAAAACAAAGACAGAGGATTTAATGTCTCAGTACTCTTTAGAAAAGATATTAGCTCTAGGTGATCCTCTGTATCAATATCAACTGGTAAAATCGCTTGTAGCTTATTTCACAAAAAATAAACAAGAAATACCTGGAATTTGGAAATCTATAGAAAATGATCCTAATGAGTACCTCAATCCTAGATCAGTGGAATTAGAGGACGAAGAAGAGGAAGAAGATCCTGAATCCGATGTTTGACTTTAGAAGGGGACTGGAATGATTGAAACAACAAGAATGTGGTCCTTAGCAGAATTGCTAGGTACAAAAAAGAAAAAAAAGAAGAGAATCCCTAAAGGGCAATCTGTATCACAAGAACTGCAGACAACTCTTAATAATGAAATGGGAGAACTTGAGAAGACTCTTAAAGGTATAGTTAGTAACGAGGTTCTCACTGATTTCTTTAAAGTAAAAAAGACTCCATATGTTAGTGGGTGGGAAACTGTGGTAGAAGGTAATATCTATAGAACTACGGGTATAGCTCCTTATTACAGTATTCCTCCGAGTACTTTGTTTGTGGGTAAATATTACGAGACTATCAAAAAGAAGTTTAATGTGTTTGAAGATCCTGAAAGTGTACCCACAACTCAGGACCCTATGGTTGTAGACATTAAAGACATAGCTAAAACTACTCACTTCTCAGTTAGTTTTTCGTGTTCTTATAATGGTTGGGTAAAGAGTAATAAATTTCTTATTACTTTTAGACTAAATGCTAAGGAATTAGAATTTGTTACATCAGTGTTGTCTAAAGGTAATAGAGAACCTATAATTCAAAATATCTTTAGCGATTTTTGGGTAACTAGAACCATAGATCCTATCTACGACATGAGTTATAAAGTAGAAAAAATTGATAAATCTGGAACTATTAAACTCTTTGATGGTTCTTTATTTTTTATACCTGACGATCCCTCTAACTTTGATAGGAGAGCGGAATTCTTAAAAATCTATCAAGATAAAGGAACTCCCCCTAAAACCTTTCCTATCTTACTTGATATTAAGCGTGAAGCATTAATACAAACAGATACTACGGGTGCAATAACAACTTTCTCTCTTTCAGGGTCTATGCCTGTAGTAGATGAAGATCTAAAGAAACTACTAGAGAATACCTTAAATGATGGAGTTACTAGTGGAACAGGCAGTTCTATCTTTAGGATATGGGATGCCAGGCGACATTTAGATACTAAGCAGCTTGATTTCATAGCACAAAATAGTGATGTCCCTATGAATACTCTACAAGATAAAGGACAACTTCTTCCTTTTCTTAGAGAGGTGAAAAAAGTTTATGAAGATAGAAAAGATGGAGTACTTAGAAGTAATTATCTTAGAGTGATGGGTTATGTACAAGCTTTAATTCAAAATGCTAAGAGATACAGAACGATAGCTAAAAATGTAGAAGTCAAGAGAAGAGCATTTAATAGTGCTACTGGTAAAGATGTTCCTCCTGTTCCTAATATGGGAACACACTTTGTTTTCCTTCCCCACCAGGCTGAAATCATAGCTAAATTGGACAAAGCTAAAGAAACTGCAGTTCTCGATGTCGGAACAGGGGGCGGAAAAACTCCCACTGTTTTGATAGATGCTGTAGCACTAATACAAAAAGGAGAAATTAAAAGACCTCTTATCGTTATGCCTAAGAAATTGATAGGGCAATGGATTGGAGAAGTAGATTTTTTCAGTGGAGGACAGATAAATCCAATAGCAATCACTACTGAAACAGTAAAGAGTTGGGGAGAAGAAAAGATGACGAAAATGTGTAAATCTGCTCCTCCTAACACAATTTTCTTAACGAGTTACTCCTATCTAACTCTTGATAAAAGAATCAATCCCTTTGCAAAAAAGGTAAAATCGTACATTTTTCCTAAAGTAGAGTGGATAAAAGAGCTAATTGCACCTGATTTCGTATGTTTGGATGAGTGTTTCCTAGGAGATACTTATGTTTTGATTGATTATGATAAAGCAGTTACAATGGAAGAAATCTATAACAATCCAAAGATAACTCATATTCTTTCTTATGATTTAAAGTCCAAACAAATAGTAAAAAAGAAGATAAAAAAGAAACTTAGGTATGATATAACAAAGAAAGATAAATTCGCAGCCGTAAATATTCATGATAAAAAACGGGAAATTGAAGCCAGTCAGTATATGACTCCGAAACATGGTTTTTTCTTAAAAGATGGCACGGAAAAACCAGCAGATGAATTAGACTCGGGGGATGAACTTATTACCTATAATGGAAAATTTACAGCGTGTAAAAGTTGTGAATATTGTGGAGAACTAGTTCCTTGTGGGCAGGCTTATAAAAGTCATTTAATGTCGGCCCATAAAGAAGAAACAGGATTAGGTGTAAAAGTTAAGTGTCCTCATTGCAGCAAAGTTTGTACTAGAGGAAGTCTGTATAAACATATCATGTTTAAACATAATCCTACTTCAGAGGCTGCCCAAGCTGTGAGAAAACAAAAGTCTGAAGACCATCTAGATTTCTACAAAACAAAAAAAGGAAAAGAGGTTAAACAAGCAGCTTCACAAAGAATGTTAAAAAATAATCCTATGCGCCAGAAAGAGGTCAGAGAAAAGGCAGGAATAGGTGTTTCTAAAGCTTTCTGGTCGAAATCTGCAAAAGAAAGAAACAAGCAAGTTAAAAGGTTTATGCAAGCTCCTTTACACTCTAACAATAAAATGAATAAGGTAGAAACAAGAGTTAATGACGTAGGTATAAAAGGATTAATCTATACAGGAAACGGTGGCTATTGGGTAACCTTAAATCCGAAAAAACTAAAAAGAACAGAAAAATCTGGATTTAGCAAGGATAAAAGCTACCAAAAAAATCCAGATTTTATTTACGTTCCTTATAAATGTGGAACTTGTACTCACTTCCAAGAATGTAAAGATATACTAACTATTAGAGTTAATAGTAATCCTTGTTCTAAGTACAAACCTGTAAAGACTTTTCGATCTAATAAAGTCGTTGAAGTTATGGATTTGGAATATTGGCATAATAGAGACGAAGCTTGCTTAGTGAAGAAAATGTATAAAAGAAAAGGGATTGATTGCCTAGTTTTAAATTCTAAAACATCTACAAGGAGACTGAGAGGCAAAATTGAATCCTTTATAAACAATCATTATGTAGAGGTAACAGACTGCAAAAGCAGGGGGTCCGGAGCTGCTCTAGCTACTAAAGGACAGAAATATAAATATGACCTGAATATAACAGGATCTCACAACTATTTTGTTCTTTTTGACAGAGGAATACGAGTACGAGGGGAAAGAGTACCAGGAAAGGATAAGTTAAAAAATAGTATTCCTATTCTTGTTCATAATTCTCATTTTATAAAAAAGCCTAGTAGTATCAGGTCTCAGGCGTGTATGGCCCTTAGAGATGCACCTTATCGTAGAATAGCTACAGGTACTCTAATTACTAACAATCCACCAGATCTAATAGGACAGATAGCCTTTTTAGACCCCTCTGCTCTAGGAGATAAAAAAGCATTTAATGAACGATATGCAGCAGAGTACAGTGAAAAAACTGGAAAGGTTTACAGATGGAAGAGTGAAGACATAGAAGGTGTAGATGCTGCAGATATGATTAGGGAAGACTTGAGGAACAATACATTTTATTTAATGTACAGAGAAAAAGATTGGGCAGCTTTACTTCCTGAGATATCCTATGGTTATCACTTTGTAGACATGACAAGCATACAGAAAAAGATTTACGGAGCTCTTGTTACAGAAATGATGGAGGAGATTCTAGGTGATCCTTTACTATCTAAAAAGTGGGCAGAGTTTTCTGCGGGGGAAGAGGATCTTGATAGTCTAAATAGTCCTAGATTACTAGGTAAGATGGCTAAACTAGAACAATTTATAACAGCTCCAGATCATTTCCAGTCAAAATCTTACGAAGACAAGGCAGGCTTTGTTTATACACTAGATAATCCTGTAGACAAGATATCACCAAAACTTAAAATGATCGATGAATTAATTGGAAAGAGTATAGCAGCAGGAAGCAAGTGTATCGTAGGAGTCCACTATAAATTTTGTGCTAGACACTTAGCTGAGAATTCTATTTATAGTAGTTCTGCTGTTTATTACGATGCAGGTGAGGACGCTGCTATAGAACGCTTCAAAACAGACAAAGACATCAAAGTTCTGTTTGCGGTCCTGATCAGCATAACGGAAGGCATGAATCTGCAAATTGCGGATAGAATTATATTAGCTGACGTAGACTGGACTCCAGGTAAGTACAAACAGTTAGTCGCTAGGATTTATAGACCTTATTTGGACAAGAAAACAGGTAAAAATCTCAATGAAAATAAACATGTCTCTGTAGATGTAGTTTTAGCTAATAACTCAGCTGACGCTCTTAAATACTGTCATCAGACGCGTAAAAAGTTATATAACTCTAAAGTTATGGAAAAGAGTCCTATTAAGCCTGCACCTCCTTTAGTTTTGTCTGAAGACAATTTACATGCATCTATGTCTGCATTCGGGAGAGCTTATCTAGACAGTGACAAAGAATACAACGGTTGGTTGTTGTCTGAAGTCAACGAACAAAAAGCTAAGGGAAATGCTAAGTTAATTCCTGTTAAACATACCCCACCTATAGAAGGAAGTAGGAGTGTAGATGTTCCTTGGGTATCTGGAATGGATACTCCACTAGATGTAGAAGGGACAAGCATGACTTTATGGGCTAAAGGAAAAAAGATAAACTTGTTACGCTTAAAACAAGGATCGGATGCTTCTAAAGAGGAAAGATCAGAAATAAAGAAAAACTTTTTTGATCTAGTAGTAAAAACTCAATGGGGAGAAGGAAGAGTAGTTGGAATGTCTGCCAGAACTGTTACTGTTAAGTATCCTGATGGTACTAAAAAGAGAGTTAAATTTAACATGGCAGTTGTTTTAGAAAAAACAGTTCTTGAAGGAGAAAAGAAGAAAGAAAAACGAAAAAAGAAGGAAACTGAGAAAAAAGAGAGAGATTATAGAACAAAAATAGGACTAGTATTGTACAACAATATCCCTACTCTTTTAGCCTCTTTAAAAGACACAGACAATGAAGACTTAAAAGACTTAGGATTTGTTTATCAAGGTCCTTACTGGATTTTAAGAGTAAAAAATCAGAAGTTCGGAGACGAAGTCCTAAAAAGACTCCAAAAGAAGTTTACTATTAAAGGTCTTCGTGAAATAAAGAGAATCATAGCTCAGATGAAAGGTACAAGAATAGATATCAAAACATTTGAGATTCCAGATACTAAAATATTCTTTAAGAGAAAACATCTTCTTGCTAAGAAAGGCATCTTGAAGATGTACTCTGTGGTTAAGGGTGACAAGGTTTTCCTTGTAATTGATAAAGCAACTAACAAAGGGAGTTTTGCATCTTACAAGTTTAAAGATAAATTAGGATATTGGTATTACTTCGCTAAGAGAAAACCTGATATAAAGAAAACTATTAAAAATATAGAAAAGAAATTAGAACTAGAGATAACAAATCGGAAACATCTCGAAAAACAAGCAAAAGATCTCAAGATTGTTATTGGCTAGACAACCACGAGGACTGACTTGTAATTTGTTAGTGGATAGAAGCGTGTATAGAGCTATTCTTAAAAAATGTACCCAAAAACCAATAATTAAATAATATTGATTAAAGGAAATTATTATGAAAAAAGTTAAAGTTTTAGGAATTAATAAAGTTTGGCATCCAAAAGAGATAAATAAAATAGCTAAAAATTTTATGATTAGAGGTAAAAGATTAAAAGGTAAAAGTTTTACAAAAAATGAAGCATTGGATAAAATATCAGACTTTATAGATGATTCAGGAATGGGTGCTGATTACCCTTCTAAAATCTTAGCTGAATTAGAAAAAAAATTATTAGATAAATTATTTAAACAAGTGTATGCTATTAAATGAACTTTCTATAAACAGGATTTACACGTAAAAATATTTCAAACAGAATTGCTATTACTTATTGTGAAAACCTGGTTATTCGGTACTCTTAGAGACAGTTCCCAAAAACTAGTGTTTTATACGTGTTTTTAAAACCGACCTCTCTGGAGCTAGTTTAACCGTAGTACAGAGCTAGTAGGAGTACGGATAAACCGTACTTGGATAGCTAGTTTCTGCCAAGATACTTATTTCAAATTTATGGAAAAGCAGCTAGAAAGGGGGATTAGTATGAAGAAGGTTAAAGTCAAAGTAAAGACGGATTTTTTAACTCTTACAAAGAAAATCAAATCCATTTTAAGACGATCTTCTGTACCAAAAGCAGAAACAGATAGTGGTGGGCCTATAAGAGGGTTCAAAGATATAATATCTCCAGGTTATGTTTACTCAGTAGCTAAGAGTAAAGGCAAACCTTACGCTATTGATGTTTCTTTACATTCAAAGAAGAGTAAGCAAGTGAATGAATGGGTAAAAGAACTTAAAAAGGATTTTAAAGCTGGGGGTGTACTAGCTGAGTGGAGTAAAAGGAATAATGAATTTACCTGGGATATCTAGATACTGAGTTTACTAAAAGGTGTTTTAATGAAATATGTTAGAGTAAAATCCAAAACAGATGAATATTTTTTTGTAAAAAAATTTGATTTAGACAGTAAAAAATATTTTTCTGGTACTTTTGATAATACTTTTGCAAGTATTTCTAATAATACTATAACAATTTATACTCCCGCTTTCTTATTAAAAGATAGAGGAAAGATTAAAAAATATGTAGAAAAAGTATCTAAAGTTAAATTAAAAAGTTTTTATTCAGATAAAAATATTATACCCCTTCCTAAAATAAAAAATATAAAAGAATTAATATATGGATATTTTTGGCTAATAGGTTGGCAAAACTATTATGGATCAGAGGGATGGAAAAAATATTTTTCTAAATTTGCTAAGATTATACCAGAAGAATGTAAAAAAACTAAACCAATATTATATAGAGGAATAAAAGTTAGTAAAGAAAATCTTTCTTTACTTAAAAAAGGTAAGTCATTAAAATTAAAAAATAAAATTTTTAGTAGTTGGACAGATAGCGAAAAAATAGCAAAAAAGTTTGCATTGGGTACTATAG
>Ga0208769_1001303_pt1 | contig 11089 bp, 12 predicted proteins | sample AntAceMetag02UKC_FD_184768 | JGI IMG/M metagenome (GOLD analysis project Ga0208769, IMG submission 184768) | Saline lake microbial communities from Ace Lake, Antarctica- Antarctic Ace Lake Metagenome 02UKC (SPAdes) (version 2) | ecosystem: Environmental > Aquatic > Non-marine Saline and Alkaline... | reverse complement strand
AATAAGTGCTAGTATGTGTAACTATAGCATTTAAAATCATTTGGATTTCTTTCTTATCCATTCCACGTGTAATTGATTCTTTTCTTCGTGCTAACGCATCAGTGTCTACACGATTAAGAATTTCCTCAACTAACACATATTCTTTCCTAGAATTTAATCCCTGGAATGTTAGTTCAACATCTTGCAATGGAGATACTTTAATAACAGTGATTTTTCCATCAGTATCAACATTAAAAACTCTATCGACTAATTCATCGATATTCTTCAATCTCCAAACATGCTCTCCAGCTGCTGCTGTATACTCATCAGCTATTGCTGAAATTTCTACAGGAGTTGGAAGCGATTCGTTGATTGGCTCGCCTAACAATTTGGCGATTTTCAAACTTTGTTCAGACATTATTGTCTCCTTTTTTTGTTTTTTACAGGAAATGCTTTTTTTGTAATTACTTTAGCAGCCTCCTTTGCTATTTCGTCATTTCCTTCTTCATTTTTTTCTCCAACTATGTCATCGGCAGTTTCTTTACTTGCCTTTAACAAAACATTTTCTCTCCGCAAACTAGCAGTTTCAAATTTATCATCATCCAAAATATCTTTGTCTGATAAATCTGTACCATAACCTTCACCTAAATCTTCCCGTCTCTTGAGAATTTCTTTGGCGTTTTCCTTATAAAGTTCTATCTTTTCGTCTGCTTCTAACTCTATCTTTTTAATCTTAGCATATGCTTTGATTAATTGAGAAGCAACTTTCTTTATAGCGGTTTTTAATTTGTCTTCTTTTTCTTGTTTTTCTAATTTAGCTGTTTTTATTTCTTTCTTTAAAGTTAAGATTTTCTTAACTGCTCTACGAACAGCACTTTTCTTGGTTTTTTTAGGTTTTTTAGCTGATTTATTTTTACCAGCTAAAGCAGTACCACATTTAGGACATTTAATCTCGGTACAAGGTTTTCCCTTTGCATGAGAAGCTTCATATCCACATTTAGAACAAACACATTTATCTGCTCCACCATCGCCTTGTGGTTTTCCACCTTTTCCTTTTCCTTTGCCTCTTTCAGCAATTTCTATGTTCTCAGCTTTTATGATGTCAACATAAGATTTTGTTTCTGCACCAGCAGTAACCGTTATGGTGTCATCGGCTATTTCAGTAGCCAATTCTACATGAGCTTCTTGAGTCTCTTCAGAACTTTTCTCAGGGATTTCAATAGAAGCCTTTACTTTAGGCTCTTCAACCTTTGGTGCTTCTACTTTCTCTTCCTCTTTTACTGGTTCTTTGACTTCTTCCTTCGGTGTCTCTACTTTAACCTCTTCTTTAGGTTTATCTACCTTAACTTCCTCTGTTTTGTCTACCTTAGTTGTTTCTTTCTCTTTTTCATCAGGTTTCTTCACTTTTTCATCCCCTCCTTTTTCTGAAGATTCATCTTCGATGATTTCAGTTATTTTAGTTATTTGCCTATCTTTATTTCCTTTAGTTATATCATAAACAAATGACAATCCACATTTAGGACATGTCAATTCTATATTTTTAACATGGGAAGTAGTTGATATAGGTATACTTTTTCCACACTGTAAACAAGTGGCACTATTAATATAAATAAATTTCATTTTATCTAATAATTCATTAGGTTTTTCTACCTTAAATGCTACTTCATAAGTTTTATTACAAGATTCATTCAAGCATTTTATTTTGGTTTTATTTTCTTCATTTCCTAAAATTAACCAATTATTCATTCTACATGCTGGACATGCCATTCTAAAATTTTTAATTTGAGGAGGATAAATCATTTCACCAGTTTGTCCATTAAGTATAGCAAAACATTTAGAACATTTTACCTTTCCAAGAGAAATTTCAGGGGTAATTGTTAAATCCAATTCTTCCTCACAATTAGAACATTTAATTTTAGGATTTGTTATTACTTCTGGTTCTTTTGGAATTTCTACTTTCTCTTTTATAGGTTCTGTTATTTCTTCTTTAGGTGCTTCTACTGGTTTAATTGGTTCTGTAACTTCTTTTGGTGGAACGACTTCTGTAGGTTTTGCTTTTTCCTCTTCATTTAATTTTTGAAGATTTTTTTCTACTTCATCTTTAAAATGGTCTGCTAAAAATATATCTTCCTTTTTATATTTAGAAGCATAAACTAAATCTAAATCTTTTTCTGATTCCATTTTCTTACGAGCTATTGCCAATACATTAGCACCTTCGAAAGCTGGGTCTACATCTCTTGGTAAAAGTGCCATGCCAGCCATTGTCATATCATATAATTCAGTTACCCCATCTTGTCTAATTTTTCTTTTCTTTTCTGGAGAAAATATTTCAAATGAAACAGTTAATTTTTTATCAGCAAAGTCTTTTTTAAGCATTTTAGCTTCGTCTTCAAAACATGAGGAATATACAACTCCAAAAGCCATTACTTGTTTCTCCTTTTGTTGATAGCGATAGTCAAGTATATGACCAACAACATATCGTCTATCATGAGATATATTTACTGGCTTACCTATAATACTGGGAAGGGCTTTTAATAAAGCTTTTTCAGGCAAATAGTCAAGATTGGCATTTGGACGGTCTGCAAAGGCATATATACATTTAAAACCTAACAAATCTTTGTTCTTTTTTAAATCAATACCTTTTGCTTTGGCAATTTTTATAATCTCATTCTTTTCTTTTGCTCCTTCGATAATTTCAAAAGTAGCATGTTGTTCAAAATCTTGTAAAAACTCCCCTACCTGTAAACTGGTTAATTTGCCTTCCATGTTATTCCTCCTTAATTATTTATATTGTTTCCCAATTTATTCTTTGGGGATTAAATATTATTTTATTTTGATATACAGTATATGATTTATTATCAGATGTTTCTACTTCTATTTCTATATTAGTATTAACACCCAAATTTTTAGTCTCATTTTTATCTATATTAATTATAAATTTACCATTAATGGCATCAGTAATTTGTATTTGATTATCACTTCCACCTGTTACATTTACTGTTGCTTTTTTTATAGTATGAGTAGTATTATAAATTTCACATCTTATTTTCCAATTAGTAATATTTTCTCCAATATTACATTCGAATGAAACTGAGTCTCCTCTGATTATATTAGTAATGGGATTCATATTATCAGACCCCCCCCCCTTATACTTAAACTTATTAATTTCTTTTCTGGAATAGATAAAGTCAAAATTGGTTTTGTATCTTTAATTGATAAAAATAAAGGATAAATAAATCGATTGGTAACAGTAATATCCCCTGCTCCTCCTAATATTCCTTTAGTTGCTCTATTTATACTCATATTTGTTTAACCTCATACGATTTATATAATCCTTCTGGCGTAAAAGTGCAAGTTATTTGATATTGAGCGAGCAAAGTGCTAAGACTCGAATCCGTATAAGTCTTAATTTTTGCGGTTTGTAATTGTCCAGAAGCATATACTATATCTTCTAATTTATAATTAGATTGTGATAATCCCAATACTTTTTTAACTATTGTTTCTACATTATCTAATTTACTTACATTTGCTTTATATTCTGATTTTTTATTTATAATTTCGGGCTGTATTTTATTTGTTTCTATTTTTACAGTATCTACATTATCATCTATAGTTTGAATTTTATCGGTCTCACTTTTTATACTTGTTAATTCTTCCTGAACTGCCTTTCCAAACGAACCGCTTACTACATGACCACTTCTTAATTCATCCCAAATTGCATCTGCTACTTCTGATGGGCTTACAGCACCTAATATACTTAAAGTAACATCTTCAGTATGAGTGGTAGAAGGAACATAAATATTTGCTGGTTGAAATCCTACTTTATCTATAATTACTTTATAAGTTGTTGACTTCCATTCATAATCGTAAACGAAAGGAGAATTTTTAGTTGCCCAATCAGTTCCATCTCCAAAAGATACTTGAAGGTTAGGTAAATGATTTCCATCTTTATCTTTTACATTAAATGCAACGGTATATTTTTTTACTGTCATTGTTAAATAATCTTCGCTTGGTTTACCTTGTTCATCTATTATTTTTAATCTACACTCTATATTTCCAATATTATTAAATTCGTAAGTTAAATTTCTGACTGCTTCTTGCAAAGTAGCGTATTCTCCTTTTGGAAGATTTATCCAAGTTTCAGATTCTATTTTATAATAAGCAGAAGCATTATTTATATCTCCATCGGGGTCATTTATCATAGCATAATAGAAGGGTTTAATAGTTTCATGGTCATAACATTCTCTATCTGAACCACATTCTATATAAGGAGGATAACCTACGATAGAATTTAATTCAATAGTATCTAATTCGCATTGTTGATTTCCATCGCTTATTAAAAAAGCTCTAAATAATATTTTTTCATTAGTTATAGGAAAATCTCCTATGGTACTATTTACTACTTGGGCGGTATTGTATAAACTTTCTGATACTACCCAATTACCTCCATCCCAATAACGCCAATTAACTCCTTCGTCATCTGATAATTGATAAGCAATTTGTCCTTGATTTCCTCCGCCTAAAGTTTCTAAAAATTTACTAAAAGAAGAAAGACCGCTTTGTATCCAAGCAGTTTTGGGTTTTATTGTTGGTTTGTCTATTGGATAACCTACATCTAAAGGAGTTTCTGTTCCAATTCCGCTATTGTATCTTTCAGTTACTTCTTCTTGAGTTAATTCTTTATCATAAATTACTGCTTCATCTATTAATCCCTTGTAAGGAAGTGTAGCCGAAGAAAGAATACAATCTCCAATAATAGTTTTATATCCTGTTGATGGAATAATTGCTGATGTATCACTACTATAAGGAGAACCATTATAATATAATTTTAATTCTCCAGATGATGAATTCCAAGTTCCTACAATATGATACCAAGTATTATAACTAAGAACTGGTGATGATATAAGGGTATAACCTAATGGTGATTTTATCCAAAATTGTATTTTTTTATCAGAACCATAATAATGCAATCCCCAACCAGTAAGATAAATATCTCCATGATAAGCTATTGCATAATATTTACTTAATGACATTGAAGAATTTAAATTAACCCAACAATCAACTGAAAAATCTGTAGTAAAATCTCCAATATTTCCACAATCTACATATTGATTACTTCCATTAAAAGATAAACAATTATTTAATTTACATTCTACTGAAACAGGATTATTTATTGGACTTCCATTTCTTCCATTACCAGAAGAGTCTATAACAGTTGCTCCAGTTGCTTCATTCAAATGATAATGAGCATAAATATTTGGGTCTTGTTGGGTTTTTAATGAAGCTTTCCCATCAGACACTTCTATTTTATCACTATCATAAGTAAATTCCGCAGGATTATTAAAGGTATAAATTTTATTCGACATAATTATTTACTTGCTTTCTTTTTTGCGTTTTTGAATTTTAGTTTATCATCAGTTTTTGAAGTAGGTATTGGCTTACCATTTTTATCTATTTCTTTTTTAGTTGGTGTATTCTCTTCTGTTTTTGGCTGTTCTGGCTGGGCTTGATGTGGTGACATTATTTTTTCAGTGCCATCTTCCTTTTCTTGTTTTCTACGACCAACTTCAATTGCAAACTCAGTTTCCCCCACTAATTCACAATAAGTCCGATTAGATAATTGTCCTCGCTCCCAGGTTAGCCTTATATGATTCTTAAAATCGGAATTAATAAAAGCGGTTATAGGGCTACTGACAATTCGGAATTCAGAATTCATATATTTTACATTCTTTTTATTTTTTTCTTTAATTAAATTGACTACACCTCTTAATATTTCTTTAAATCCTTCGACTCCAGATTTTGTTTCTTCTATAAAAGGTTTTGGATTTAAGACACTCTCCTTACGACTTGAAGATACACTTTCAGCAATATCAAGAAATCCCATACCACCTAAAATTCCTTTCTCTGCTACTGTAAATAATTTGGGGTCAAAAATGTTCATTAAACTTGGAATCAAATGTTCTACTTTCTCATCGAAAGATGTAGCCCTAGTAGGAAGACCACCGTTTGCCTTTGCATCTTTCATTAATTTATTATATTCTGCTATTACTTTAGTATAATCTTCGTTTTTATCAACTATATTATTTCTATTAAGTAGTTCGCTTCCTCTATTAATTAAAAAAAGCAAAGGTATCGCTTGATTAAGAATTTTACCCTGTCTATTTTTCAAACTTTTAATTATAGAATAATTATGATAAACTCCAGATTTAATAAGTTTTGGATTGGGATATTTATCAAATAATCTTCCAGATGGGCGAGAAAAAATAACATTTTCAGATAATCGAGTTTTCATATCCTTCCCAAGAAAATAATTATATTGTAATACACTACGCTGTGTATTTTTATCTTTATCTTTTGCATAAACACTAGAACCGTCAATTATGAACATCTTTGATGGCAATTCAAGACCTTCTATAGTTTCCCATTTAGCAATTTTTAATATAGGAAAACTTGAAGCAGACCAACGCTCCTTAAAATATTCCTTTGATATAGCACCAATACCACTAGGTATTTTTCCTAAATATGCTAAATTTATATCATTCAAAAATTTATTTAATTTCTTTTCTAATTCTACATTATCGGTTTCTATAGAAAAATTTACAGATGCAGCATTTATTTGAAAATCAAGAAGACTAGAAACCAATCCACTCATATCATCTTTCAACATTTCCTTAATGTGAGAACATTGGCTGTGAAATTCTGTAGGAATGGTTATACTATTTGATAACGATGCCAGTAATTCTCCAAATAAATTTATATCTGTAGACATATCTTATCTCCTTTTATATTTTTCATAATTAAAAACTTATTGTACCTACTGCACCAGCAGAGGGGTGATTTTCTATTTTGGGAGTCGTATTAAAATCTTTCTTTATCCATTGTGCAATTGCCATAACTCGATGAGCATCTAGTAAATGGTCTCCGCTTTCGGATACACACCTAAATTTTGTTCTTGTACCACTTATCATACTCATAACTACAGAAAATTGACTATCAAATTTATAATCCACAGGAATAATAAAACGACCACCATAAAGAAGATTTGCTAATCTATGCATGGAAAATTCTGACATATATTCTTGTCTATAAACTGGCTCGCCTTTTTCCATAATTATATTTTTCTTTTCATCATAAGTAAAATCTACATTCAATTTCATTGAACCGTCATAGTAAACTAAATTTTCTTTAGGATAATCTCTTTCTGCCATACTATAAAGTGCTCGACCTTCTCCATCTCCGCAATCGAACCCTATTACATTGGCTTGTAATTTTTCTATAATATATTTATAAATTTCATATTTTTCAAGAACTGTAAGATTATATAAGACAATATTGTATAAATAATCATATTTATTTCCTATTTCACTATGAACAATTATTTCATTTACATTTTTACCAACATCAGAATTTATAAATATCCGTTCAGCATTAACAGGTCGTTCTACAACTATAGAACTTTTAAATAAAGGAAATCGTTCTTTTGTAATTTCAAATCTTTTAATTTCTCTAGGGGTTTTTCCTTTTATTTCTGGTACATAACAAGCTTCTCTCACTCTATCCATGTCAAAAAATGCAATACCATCAGTTACTACCTCACCTTTGACAAAAACTCTATAATTTAAAGCATCTTCTCCTCCGTATTGTTTTAACCTTCTTTTCTTTTCTGCTTCATCCCAGAAGGGATTTACAAACTGAGGATAATTAATAACATGTTTTTTTTCTTCTTTACCATAAAAAGCAAGCCCCGCTGGACTGTAAGTAGTAAAATTGGTCATTCCAGAACTTCTAATAACTGCCCCAAATTCAGAAACAGCATCTAATCTTTTCTTATATACTTTTTCAGTTTCTAAACTTGCCTCTTCTAAATATGCTCTAGAAACGTGCTTGCCATACCATTGTTTCCCTGGTGATTTACTACCTATATTAAAATTTACACTTTGCAAATTATGATTATTTTTTAATTGAAACTTATAATTAGGAGCACCTTTAATACTTCTTTCCCATAATTTTAAAATAGGATGATTTTGAAAAGCATTTTTAATACTATCTAAAATTTCATTGATATGTATTAAATCCACACTTCCAAAGGCAGCTGTAATATTATCTATATGTACCATAGAATTTAATAAATCCATTTTCTCAACAATTAATGATTTTCCAAATCGCCTTGCTCCAAATAAATAAATATCACCAGTTTGTTTTCTTAATTGAAATTCTTGTTTTTTATTTAATTTATGATATTTAGCAGTAGCCTCAAAATCAATAATGCTTTCATCACTTAAAAAAGGTTCTTGATAAAGACGCACTTCTCCAAATTTATCTTGAGAATATACGGCTGGGTTATCAAAATTAGAAAACATTATTTCTGTAAATGCTTTTGGAGTGTTAAATTCTTCTAAGAACGCTATATTTTGCTCTGTAATTAATTTCATTTACTTTTTTTTATTTTTAAAATGTTTTCTTCCACCCAATCAATATAATCTTCCGATGTTCCATGTGCTTCTGCAATTTCCTGTTTTGTTATTCTTCCTTCATGATACAATTTAAACAATGGTCTGTTCACCAATATTTTATTTTCGAAGAAAGGAGAAACATGAGGTGTATAATTTTCTGTTTTACGTTTTAGAAAATATATTTTACTGCAAAATGGACAGGTCGTTTTAAATGATAAAGGATGTTCTTTCCTATATATTTCAGACTTTTTCTTTAAATTCTCCAAATCAGTGAAGGCATCTATTTTATCCTTGCTCTCAAATAATCCTAATTTCTCTTTCAATTCCAGTACTTGTTTAGTATTATCAGACAATTCTTTCATTAAATTTGAAGGTACTACGTTTGAATCCTTAACTTGTTTCTTTTTAGATATTTTAGCAATTTTATTTTTATATCGTTCTGATATTGCTTCGAGGAAAACGAGTTCCTCTAATAATTGCAATAAACTAAGCTTATTTAAATGAGGATATGCAGAAATATAGTCTTCAAACCGCTTTTTAGCTGCGTTCTTCTCTGAAACTGATAAGCCCGTACCTCGAAATGTATAAATATTATCTTTGTTTTCCATACTTTTTTCCTTTTTGGGCAATAAGAAACCCTATTCGGAGCTTTTTAGCAACAAATAGGGTAATAAAAACACCCACCGATAGATTCAGTGAGTTTTAAAATTTAGGTATTTATGAAAATATTTTTTATTTTTTATATTAGTATATATATGCATATGGGCATTATTTTATCTACACTTATAGTATAACATATTTTAGTCGCTCTATGCAAGTTTTTTTGCAATTATTTTCGTTCATAACTTATTGAGTAGAAAGGAGTTATAGAAGTAGGTAAAAATAATTTGATTTTTTGAAATTAAGGGCTAGTGAAAACGTTTTCAAAACGGTCATTTTAGCCTAATGTAAGCGGTTTCAGTAGAATAATGACAAAAAATAACCCCGCTCAAGCCCTTTCGGGAGTCAGGTGGGGAACAAATAATATCTATTCTTGTTTATTTATCCAAAAATTTCTCTATATATTTTAACTTATCTTCCTCTAAGACCATTTGTTGTAGGTGATATTCCCACTCATAAATTTTGTCTCTATTACTATAAAAGTATTTTAATATTGGTTGTTTAGCTAAAAGGATTTCTTTTCTTGATACACAGTCTGTACCCCAAAAAGCCTTAGCAAAGTCGTGGGAGAAGATTAAGCGATAATAATGGTTACAATTTACAGTAATCAAATAGCCAGGGATTTTATCATCACTTATAAAATATCCACCCTTAACAGCCTTCTCTATTGCTTTCTTTAGTATCTGTTCGTTAGTCATAAAATATCCCTCCATTTTCAATGGCTTCAAAATCTAAAGCTACTTTACGTTCTATCATCTCGATATATTCTTTACTTGCGTCCATAATTTTACCCCTCTATTCTCTCTATTATTATTTTACCTTTTTTAGCAGATATTTTAACTTCTGGAGATTTATAATTTTTATCGTGGGGATATGATTCATCTTTAACTTCTAAATATTTTAATAGCAAATCTTCTAAATTGGTCTTGGTTCCATTGCAAAAATATATTCCTCCTTCATGCTGACCAAAATTACTTAGCGAACCTTCAAATTCTTCTTCAAACTTTTCTTTTAATTGTAGTTCTAAATTTTTTACTTTATTTTCTAAACGAGAAATATAGGTTACTTCATTTACTCCTCTTTCCATTCCTTTATTACCATCTAAATTATTCATCTTATTCCTCCTCGTATTTAGAAACAATTAACAACTTTATATATTTCATGCCAAGCTTTATTATAATAAGCATCTGTACTACAAGCTCTATGTACTTCGCATAAAATACCGTCTTTTCTACTATTAAATTCTGTTTTTGACCATACATTAATATGTATTCTTAATCCATTTACTGTAACTATAGTATTTTTATTGTAAGGAATTGCTCTCTTTTTTAACCAATTTAAAACTTTCATTTCTCCTCCTCGTATTTAAAAGTAATTACTACTTGGTCATTTTTTCTAGGTTTCTCTTTAAAAATAACTTTTCCATCTATTACCTCATAATCGAGTTTGATTTCTTTCTTGAATTTTCCAAAATAATAACGATAGACTGTAACTACTGGTATTTTACTCATTTTACACTTTCCCTATATAATAAGTTGATTAGAATTTATATCATCGAAAATCTCAAAGGTCATTTAATCCTTCCATTTTAAACCCACAAAAAGGGCATCTATAATATTTATTCGTTCCTGCAAGAGAAGTACCTTCTTCAGTTGTACCATCAAAAGCGGGTATATTATATCTTCCTTTACACTCAGGACATTCATAATTAAATTCGGGAGGATTATATATTAATTCGTCATACATTCTATCTTCTGCTTGCAAACAATCATAACACAATCCGTCATATCTAGTATAAACACTCTTACCACATTTTATACAATTCATTTTTCCTCCTAACATTTTCCTACAAAATATGCTTCATTACACTGCCTACAAATCGCAAATCTAAATCCATCCCCAGAATATCCTTCACCTATAACTTGCTCAACATTACATTCTCTATGGTCATTTAACCAATCTTTTAATTTGGTTACTCTAAAATCTATAAATTTTAT
>Ga0208769_1001302_pt1 | contig 11089 bp, 26 predicted proteins | sample AntAceMetag02UKC_FD_184768 | JGI IMG/M metagenome (GOLD analysis project Ga0208769, IMG submission 184768) | Saline lake microbial communities from Ace Lake, Antarctica- Antarctic Ace Lake Metagenome 02UKC (SPAdes) (version 2) | ecosystem: Environmental > Aquatic > Non-marine Saline and Alkaline... | reverse complement strand
CCACCAATCCCAAACATAAATAAAATAATAGATATAAATAACTTTCCCACTTTTCCCGAATTACAAAATTGAGTGGTAATTGTACAACAAATATTATATAGTTTGAACCATATAATTATTAAGGAGGAGCATGGATTTTGCTCAGAGTAAGTTGTTTTTTTATCACCACATATTATCACATGTCCTAACAGTTGCAAACTGAGTTTTTGCCATGCTTCTCAGATCTCAAAATCTAATAACACACCAGTTCACTTCACCCCGCAAGTTTTATATATTGCAATTAATATATAATGTTTTGATATTATGGATATACAAGTAATATGCATAGTGCCGGTAACTTTTAAAACTTGACTATTTCACCTTTGAGAAAGCACAATACACTGTGCAGAAATTATTCCAAGAGAAAAAACAAGCTGATCCAGTTGATGAACCAGAAACAAAATAAATTTCTCATCCCACATTTCCCAAAAATTTTATAACATTGAGTGTTGTTTCACTATTTCATGGAGTACAACGAAGTCTATGGCAACAAGATCAAAAACATGATTATCTGCCTCACATCGAACTGTAGTTTAAAATGCAAACACTGTTATGAAAACAGACCTGCAAAACCAAAGGAATTATCTCTTGACGACATTCAATGGATACATGATACTTTTGATATCAAAAATGTTAATCTTATGGGGGGGGAACCATTTCTTTATCCTCATTTAGAAGAAGCAATCATGATGTTTAAAAAGGTAACGATTACTACAAATGGTCTTTTCCTTGCAAGCGACAGTGAAAAAGCAAAAGGTTTTTTAGAATTATTTAAAAAAAAGCAAGAACAAAAAGCTGATGGATCTGTCAAAAAGAATTTGTCAGTACAACTCAGTATCGAAGCTGGACCTGAAGAAACAGATTCGATACGTGGTCCTGGTGTCTGGAAACAAGTACTCAAAACTGCAAAACTACTAAAAGAAAATGATGTCGAATGCTATTTCAGATGTAGTTATCATTCTGGCAATCTCAAAATCATTCCAGAACTAATAGATTATATTTCTCAGCCAATGGGCATACCATTAGTTTTATTTCCAAGGATTGATCTTGAACCATTAGACATACGGGAACAGGTATGGCTTTTCAACCGTATTATTGATAAAAACAAAGAATTTGATGGGCGCAATCTCATCGCTCAGCCTCATTTCATGCAGTTCCTTGGAAAAGAAGAGGGGCGTTGTGAAGCCGGCTCTGAACGCCTCTGCATAAACTACAATGGGGATATCACCCCTTGCCATCTTGACACAGAATATATTCTTGGACAAATTGGAATGAAAATTGAAACACTCGACAATACTAGACGGTTATTTCTTTCATCTTCAAAGAAAGTCCAGGATGCTTGCCAGTTCTGTAAAAATGCTGATGTATGCCGTAGTAGCTGCTACGTCGCAAATTCTTATTTTGGATGTCCCAAGACACAATCATACGATATCAATAATTTTGCTTCTGAAAGAAATATAGAAGTATCAACTTTGACACATCAGATATCCAGGATGGGCAATCTGATTAAAGATAGTTTGATATGCTGAAGGAGAACAATATGACTAAATCATATGAAAGAATCAAGAATTTTAGTACTACTATTGCAGTAGAAAAAACCATTGCTGAAATAGAACGTATGCTGTCAAAATATGGCGTTACCAAGATCATGAAGGAATTCGATGAGTTTGGCAATACAAGTAAACTTTTTTTTGCAGTGCTAACGGAACACGGGGAGATGCCGGTGAAACTACCCCTTAATATAGATAAAGTCCTCGAGGTATTCAAGATCCAAGTATCAGATGGTAAGCTCCCCCAAAAGTTTTGGAGTGGTGAATGGGCTGTCGAACAAGCCCATAGAGTTGGCTGGCGCATCATCAAAGATTGGCTTGATGCACAGCTTACCATACTTCAAATAGGTATGGTGAAGGTCCAAGAGATATTCTTACCCTATGCTTATGATGCAAGGTCGGGTCAGACTTTGTTCCAGAAAATGGAAAAGAAAGGATTTGCTGGTTATATCGAAGGCAAAGAAAGTGACATCCAAACAATAAAGAAGGTTGAAAAAACAACCTGATAGCGAACCGTTATTACAACCGGAAAGGGAAAACTGAGTCATTCTTCATAAATCTTTCTACGGATGCTTTCCACATCATCGTTTTCGATAATAACTTCTTGCCCAGTGATTCTATCATTAATTTGCAGGAATGGTACAGTTTCCCGGTCCAGAGTATCAAGAATCTCCTGAGTCACTTTCCTTTCTTCGTAATCAATACCAAGTCCATCAAGTTTATCTCTTAGTTCTGGACAATGCGGACAGCCGTCTTGGCTATAAAAAATCGCTTTACAGGAACCATTTTGTATACATTCATCAATTGAAGACATTGAAAAAAAGAGAAGAGCTATAGATAAATAAAGCTAACTATTTAGAGTTGCACACTTTAGCTGCTTCGATAAATGCTTTCTGATGGAATTTTCTTGGCGACAATTTTTTGTTTTGTGGTTTCTTGATAAGTTTCTTTCTCTGTGCAGTGATCTCTGTTTTCATGCATTTGTCTCTCTTCAAGAGTTTCGGAGAGCGTTGTTTCATTGATTTTTTTCTTTTAGCCATCGATTTTCCATCCAGTAAATAATAAAAGAAATAAAATTATCTGAATAATACCTGATTATCCTAGGATCTTGCGTCCGGCTGGTCTTTTGGCAACTGGGCCTTTTCCACCCGGCATTTTTGCTGCTCGTTTCCGGGCCATTCTCATCGCAGGACCACGTTTGCTTTTTTTGGTCCCACGCCCTTTTGATTTCTTTGCAGACTTTAGTGGTTTCAAGTTACAAGATACGTGTCTTTTGCTTGTTTTTTTACAGGTATAAGTTCCGCCATACATTTTTTTGTCCATTTCTCAACACCTTTCTTAAATATTATATCCGATTTCTAAGGTAGATAATATTAAAGAAGCTTATAAATATTGGCTGGGGTAAGTGCCAAAAGTGGGAAGGAAAAAGAGGTTTTATCTAAGATATTATTGATGTTTCAGTTTTTGCACATGTCTTCGCATCAACCGGATCGAAAATCTGATTTTATTTGAATTGAAAAACAATGATTTTTTGCTATGACTATGGAAGCCGCAGATACACCGCCATTTCCCAGTTCGCCTCACCAGTAGTCCTTGCTTGAGTTCCTTGTCCATCAATCTACGTTCAAAAGTTGAATGTCTACTATTTGAAATTGTGTCTCCACTCCCCATGATATCTACCATTTGAATATATCGTTGTGATGGCAACATTTTTCAAAAATAATCATATCTTCTGATTTTACATATCTAAAAATTAGGACAAAATGGGTACCAATATGCACTTCCTTGAAATCCTGATAGGGGACACGCAAGTTCTTGTAATGGTCAGGATCATCGCAGTTTCCAACTTCATTCATCTTCTTTTTTAATATAAGATATCTATTGCGGTCTTTCTTGAAAAGGATGCCTAGTTGTTTTTTTAATCTTCCATCTATTTTAACTGTTCTCATCAAAAAACTCCGAAGATATTACTATTATTGACTTTCTATAGCATTAAACATCTCGTCAACAGAAGAATGTTTATCGTATTTCGCAGTATCTAAATGTTTTTTGAATTCTTTTACAAATTCAGGTTGTAATTCAGGTTGTAATAGTTTATCGCCATAATCTTTTGTTATAAAGTCAATTGCTTCAGATTTGTTTTTCAACGAATGCATTGCTTTAATGATATTCAATATCTTATTTGAACATTCATTGATGTTAATCATAGCTTGAACCATATCTATCAAATATACTATGTGTATATAAAGTATATATAGTTTTCTATTTATGGATGCTATAAGATAGAATCAATCAACGTGGTCTTACAAGTAGATATCCTTCGTCACCATCATCTTTTGTTTCTTCCCCTCTGGCACAATTTACAGTTGTTTTCTTCCGTATCTGGAAACGGTTGGTGAATTGAATAAGGTCGAAACCAATGACATCCTCCCCTGATTAAAATCAGGGGCTTCCAAACGACATTTACATGGTTAATGTGACTGTCGTTGGTGGTTCTTTGCTTCATCGACTCCACTTGCGTTATACTTAGTGCATAACGTAGAGGTGGAATCTCCACAAGCGTAAATTCGGACTTGTCCAGCCCTATCATTTTTTAGAATATTACTTGGTTTTCTATTGATAGAAGCGTTAAGGTCTCTATCAAGTTTCAGTCCACAAATTGGACAGCTGTGTATTCGTTCATTTAATTGTTTCTTGATATATGCACTACAACTACTGCATTGTTGTGTTGATGGTGCAAATGGATCACCAACAATAAACATGCCACCAGCACTCACAGCCTTGTAACATGTCTTCTGTAGAAATCCCCCCCATCCAGCATCAGCAATATGCTTTGCAAGATGATGGTTTTTAAGCATCCCATTAATATTTAGTCCTTCAACTCCTATCTGACCATATGTATCGGCAATGTATCTACTTGCCTTATGCTGAAAATCATGTCGTCTATCTGCTACCTTTTCATGTTCAATGGCAAGTAATAATTTATTCTTGTACTGATTATGGCTCCCTTTTTTCTTTCTACTTAATCTTCGTTGCAATCGTTTCATTCTTTTTTCTTTCTGTTTTAGAAATCGCTTATTTTTTATGATTGTATCATCTGATAAATGAGCGAACTTGGTTAACCCCATATCAATGCCAACTTCTTTATTCTTATATGGATGCTTTGGATTTTTCTGTTCAATTATACAACTAAAACAAACATGCCATTTGTCATTCTTTATTTTTACAGTCATCGTCTTAACTTTTCCTTTGGGCATTCTATTCAATACAATAGGCACGTCACCAATATTACTAATGTATAATTTTTTATCAGAAACAAAATGAAAACCCGACTGTGGATATGTGATGCTTTTGTAGTTTACAGGTTTCTTAAATCTTGGATATCCAACTTTTATTCGTTTTCCTGCCTTCTTTTCTTTTACCCGTCTAAAAAAGTTTTCAAATGCATTGGACAATCTGTCACTGACATTTTGTAGAACCTGAGAATGTATTTCCCTCCACTTTGGATTATCGGCCTTCAACTCTACTATAATATTATTCAAATCAGTTTTTGTTAAATTTTGATTTATTTCCATCCATCTTTCTTGCTTTATATCCAAGAGATTGTTATACATATCACAAGCAAGGTCAAGTTGATGATGCAAAATACGTTGCTGATTTTTAAAAGGATAGATGCGATAGTTATACATTTTGATTATTGTCACATTAACCATACACATTTATATGGTGCATCTTATTATATATAGTTTGTGATTCAAAAGGCAATTCATCCACTGGTTGAAATCAGTGGCATTCTTGCTATAGATTTATAAATCCCCTTTTTGCAACAGTGCAGGGTCTATTGGTTCTGGTTCGTCCATTATCTACACCCATGACACCCGGAGCATTGAAGACAAAAACGGTCCCCGTTAAACTTTTCAATTATCTGCATCGGAAAGTTCATTCCCAATTGTTTCTCAAATAATGGTTTCCGATATTTTTTCATTCCTTCTCCAATCGCAATTTAGTTCCATGCATCTGCCAATAAGAAATCATCATTCGTTTGAGCATAACTTCCTTTTTATGGGCTGGAGCAGGATACCAAACCCCATTCATAAAATCTGACCAGAGTTCATTGCTTCTCCTTGATTTTTCAAGAACATCTGGATTGGGGTAACATTTGCCGTTGGCATATACTCCACCACGTTTTTCACATGTTCCAGCATCTGTTCTAATTCCAACAGTTGACATTATTTTCCCCCGTAAGTATAATAATATAGCCATGTTCCTGGCTGCTGTGCATTCCATTTATTCAGTTCTTTCATGAATTCCAGTTCACTATTCGTCTGAAACGTCTCATCCCCTTTTTTACCTGTTGGCAGATGAATCCACTTATACTTACATGAATACAGCTTTTCACTGTTACCCACATTTGTTGTACAGATGTTTGCAAGCTCATCGAATATTTTTGGCATCTATTTTCTCACCTTTTACATCTTTATTATTTTTCCTTTGTGTATCTTTCCTTTATTTATTTTATCCCCTTTCTTTACTGCTTGTTTTTTAGAACAACTTAAAAATGTCATTTCGTTTTGTAATCTTCCATGAAGCAACCAATATCCTGTTTTTAAACGGCCTGCGTTGCTCCTTGGATGTTTAAGACATTCCTTAGTTTTTTTATTTACCCCGTATTCGCATTTTTTAACCAGTTTCACTTCACCCCCTTACACCAACGGTTTTAAATGGAATCTTATATTTATTTTTTTTACCATACTTGAAAGACATAGCAGTCTGCTTACTAAGTGTATATAACGTGTTTTTTTCTTTAGGATTAATATACGTATATTGAATACCACATTTCCGTCCATCACACCACTTATATTGAGTGATATACCCACCGTTTTCACCGAACATTTTTTCAATTATCGATTTTTTATTCGTCATTCTAACCATAATTACTTCACCCACATTTTTTCAACTTCAACTGCCCCAGCTAATTGTTCCTGGGCATACTCTTCATCTCTTAGTTTTAACAAATATTGAAATTCACCAACATGAGTTTTTTCTTCTTTTGAGATATCGAGCAGCATCTTTCGAATCTTTTTATCTGAAGTGGATCCAGCCATTGTTTCATAGAGATTAACAGCATCAAGCTCCGCCATCATGCCAGTACGAAGAAATATTTTATTGCAAGTGTCTTCGTCAAGATATCCGTGAAGACATGCTTGGATTGAATCAAAGAAGTTCATTTCATCATCTTTTTGGCCTAATAGTTTCTGTTTTTTCTTCAATAAATGTTGTTACATTGATTAAGTCTGAATTTTTATTTTTATAGGTAATAGTTGTTCTAACATTTCCAAAATCTATCTTCAATAATTCAATATTTGAATGATGATAGATTCTAGGAATGCATTCATTTCCTATTTTTCTGGTGCCCTTTGGACAAACTAATACATCTTTCATTTTTTCCCTTTTGATGTTTCTATTTTATACCCAGCCCTTCATTAATTTTACGTTCCCACGTTTTATTTTGTTGCTTCCCGATGGACCTTTATTTGTAAAAATTAATCCCGCACTTATTCGTTCATCTTGTGTCATTCCAGCAGATTCCATTTTTTTAACCAGTTTCAGCCAGTCGGATTCATTGACCACTACTTTTTGTGGTTCAAGATTTTGATGTCCATCCCAGCCAAGGTCAGCATAAAAGTTCATAATTTTGTTGACAGGATGCTTTCCCCGGATCTCTGGTAATTTTTTATATACTATTCCTTTCTGAGTGATACATTTGCTCTTAACTAGCATCTGACCTTTTTTACATGTTTTTGCATCTTTCATTCTATCCGCCAATCCATTCCTAATTCTTTATCTTCTTTTTCTGCTATTTTTGAAAGTTTTTCACTTAACTGACCATAATCTCCTTCAACTGTATTTATGATTATCTGAAGCGATTGTTTATGAGAACTGCTCTTTCGTGCTTCATCATACCACATTTGTTCCAGCACGTCTAAATCATTTTTTTTAACTGTCCCTAATTTCTGGTATGATTTTGTGTCTTCTACCCGGACATTATCCCTTTTTTGCTTTTTAACGCATCTACCGTTTACTTTCTCAGTCCCCCTTGGGCAAGCTCTGGCATCTTTCATGTTATTCCCATCCTTCAGGATTATCGGATATCCATTTCTTTGCTGCTTCTTCAAGCTTCCTTCCTTTTCTATGCCATGAAATTGATTCGCTATCTCCGGCAGTATTATCCCCAACCCATAGTTCTAGCATTCTTCTATCTTCATCCTCTGATCCTTCAAGAATGAAATCTCTTTTCCCCTTTGTATAATGTGACCAGGAATATCCTTCCATACCAGGAACACGATACCAACCATCTGGTACTGCCCCCATGCCTCGAACTTCATCGATATGTTTAATTGTGCATTGTCTTCTTCTTGAGTCGTAATCGCCATTTATTTTTGCACAGATTTTAGCGTCCATGTTATCTTCCCCTGTTATCTTTTACTTTTTCGCCATTTAATGTGATAATTATAAACACGTTTGCCATCACATTCATCAATATGAGAAAAACCGCCTCGTTTTATGTCAGTAATAACTTTTCCACTTGTACCTTCATGAAACCAGTACCTTGCCTCTTTTTGATTGATTGCTTTTATTACTGCCATATTATTTCCTCTTTTAATCGGTTACATGGAAACCATGTTCTCTTGCATGTTTTCGTAATTCACTCCAACTCTTATGTGGTTTCCATCCATGTACAGTTACAAAAACAGCAGAATCTCTTGCTAAATCAGCAAAACCAATTGTTCTTGCAGAAACCCTGTAATCAAAACCTTTTGAATCTAACCATTCCTTCGTCAACTTTCTTGCATGATGTGTAGTTATTCTGCATTTTCCCGCATCATCATCAGAATAATATCCCTTTTTACACGTTCTAGCTTCCATTAGATATCAAACCTCTTCATATCTGATTCAACAATATTACCCCATGATGTACCAACGTACCAACTGTCTTTCTGAGTATCATAGATAACTGTTGGTTCATAGGTATCTCCTTTGTTTACATAGAGGAGATTAATATCCTGATAGTAATGACCACCCCAATTACGACCCCTGACAGGTTCAACGCCATATCCTTTGAATTCTTTATTGAGAAGTTCAAGTGCCCCATCAATAGTTTTAGCATCATTGATTATTTTCTTGACATGGGTGATATCGCATTTCTTCTGTTTTGGTTTCCAGTTTCCACCGAATTCCTTGCAGGTTTTTGCATCAGATATGTAATTTCTAAATGACATTAGTTTCCCCTTCTTATGGTTTATATCCCCTTTCCATTCTTGAACATGAATTTGCAATTTCCCTCATAAATTGCCCTTCAAATACATCTTTCCTTGTAGGATTTTTTGGTATATCTTTTTTGTAACTGTATTTTGCCAACCATCCTGTTTTGTCACTCATAACACCAGTTTGTTTATTGTATTTGAGTTCGGCATTAATATGTTTATCAAAACTTTTTTTGAGATGAATACTTGAACAGCCTAATTCTCGTTTCCTTGTTTTATTTAATTGTTCAACTAATTTTAAATCTGATTTTTTCAAACGAATAACATTTGATGTTTTTCCCATATTATTTCCTTCTTTCTATTGTTTTATTCATTTAACTGATCAAGAAGCTTTTTAATATCTTCAAATGCTTTTGTTTTACCTTTACCTATTCCAAGATATTGAGAGGTTCTTTTGGGGATTCTTGCACCAACCATACCACCATGCATTTTTGTAAATGTAATCGTATGACCTTTGTAAATTTCTTGCTTGTAATCACCTGTGTTGCATCCCCCTGTTTTTTTGTTGTATATACCGCCTTTTTGTTTACACGTTCTAGCATCCATATTATTTCCTCATAATTGCTTTTCTCAATGCAAAGAAACATCTGGTTTGTCCCCATATCTTTTTTGTTCGCTTGCTATATGTAGCACAGACATAGCCACCATCCATATCAAATGCATGAATGTAATCTCCCTTTCTCTGGATTTTTATTTTTGGTTCCATATTATTTCCTCATTTTATTGGTTTAAATTTACAGACAGTACGCCTTCTATTTGCATCTGTTACTTTTGTTTTACAAGAAATAGCATCCACTATCAATATTTCGTTTTTGTGGAGAGAAACGGAATCGCAAGGACGTTTATTGCGAGAGCATAATATTCCTAATGTACCTTGAACGCAGGTCCATCCAAGTTTACTTATGTTTGCATAATCCCTTGCCATTTACATCAATTCCTCTTTTTAAGTTTTTTAATTCGTTGTTCAAATGCCTTATCTTTCTTTCGAATATCTGAAAGCAGAGACGGAGACATCCGTTTGAATCCGCCACCTGCAAGAGCTTCGTTAACTTTGCCTATAAATTTCCCCTCTACCTCTTTACCCCTTTTTGTCTGAGGGAAAAACTTCATGTTATCTGGATTTACTGTTGGTCCAGTCTTTGAATGAATGCAAATATAGATTCCATACTCTGCATTTTTCGTAACATTCCGCCCAGCCCTGATTTCTTTAGCAACTCCACCGCATCCCGCAGCATCATATACTTTTGCCAGGCCATCCTGTGTCTGTTTTTTAAGTTTTAAATCAAGTGTTTTTTCCAATTCATCCAAGGATTTTTTCATAGACATATTATTTCCTCTTTTTTAAATGATGATTTATATCATTTCTTCATATACAATTTTGGATATGGACCTGCCCAATTAAATGGATTGCATTCTTTTATTCCATCTTTTGTATTTCCAGTGCATACCAACAGATTTTTTGAAGAGTCTTTTACTTCCAGTTCGATGTTTTCTCCATCTCTAGTAAGAGTGATAGAAATCCTTTTAGAATGTTTTCCAGGGTTGTATCCCATGTTAACACTAATTTCTTTATTCGCAGTGGCAGCTTTTTCTTTTTTAAGCGTATCTGTTGTTGCTCTTAAATATAGTTGACTCATTTTTATCTCCTCTTCAAATTAGCTCGAAGGGTTTTTTCTAAATCGTCAAGTTTTTTCAGACCGCTTTTGTTCCAGCCAGATTGAGCCTCTAAACTACGCCTGCAACCTAAAATCGCCCCTTCGTTCTCTATTGAAAGCTTCATCCCTGCCATCCCTGGAAGATCGCGACAGAAATGTACAGGTGGCGTAAAGCCTAGATTGATATACCCTTTCACAATATCCCAGGAAAGATCCATACCACCACCAGTTAGAGCCAAATATTTTTCATCAGATTCCAAATCTTCAATAAGAGTCAATGAACCTGCTTCACCCACTGCTTTTTTAATCTTATTATTTGAATGATTCTTCCTATCCAAATCAGGAACGGGATAACGGTAATTCATCTGTGGGAAAAAATCTTCGTTTTCTATTTCTCCATCTGTTCGTTCAACTGAAATATTCCAATCGTCTCCTTCTCGTTTGTCGTAAAAATTGTAATCCTCCGGCTTTACCTCAACAGTACCCATCCATAATTCATCTATTTTTTCTTTTATAGTTG
>Ga0208769_1001301_pt1 | contig 11095 bp, 14 predicted proteins | sample AntAceMetag02UKC_FD_184768 | JGI IMG/M metagenome (GOLD analysis project Ga0208769, IMG submission 184768) | Saline lake microbial communities from Ace Lake, Antarctica- Antarctic Ace Lake Metagenome 02UKC (SPAdes) (version 2) | ecosystem: Environmental > Aquatic > Non-marine Saline and Alkaline... | reverse complement strand
AGATCAAGATTGCTGACGCTCTCCGCATCATGGATCTCCCGTAGTAGGGAGTTGAACACAATCGGTCAGTACAAGGAGGACCGAATGAAGAGAAAACTATTTACCCTGGCGACGATGCTCACGCTTGTTGCCTTTGCGTTTGGCGCTTACGCTGCGCCTCAGTACATCGAAGCCCTGACGGTCGGCACACTAGGAGCGACGACGTTCACAGGCTTGGTTATTGGAACAGATGTCCAGGCATGGGATACAGACCTTGACGCGCTTGCTGGAGTAAACGGGGCAGCTAACTCAATCCCGTACTTCACGGCTGCGCATACTTGCGATGTTATCACCTCTTCAGCGAACATGGTGTCGCTGCTTGGCAGTGCCACTTTTGCTGCGGCTGCTACGGCTTTGAGCTTAGAGATCGGTGTCGATACGCAGGCGTATGATTCTGACCTCGATACGTGGGCAACACTTACGCCGACAGCCAACGCGCAGACTCTCGTGGAATCGACGAACTTCCTTTCGATGACGCAGGATCTATCCGTTGAGGTAGGCGTTGATACCCAGGCTTACAATGCGAACCTGACATCGTTCGCAACGGTAGCCCCTGCTGCAAATATGTTGACGTTCCTAGCATCAGCTACGTTTGCTTCGATGGCTCAGGACATGTCCGTTGAAATCGGTGTCGACACCCAGGCTTATGACGCGGATCTTGATACCTACGCGACGATCACTCCGAGCGCGACTGCTCAGGTAGCTCTCGCTTCGGGGAACAACTCAGTGGTCTTATCTACTCGCGCTAGGGTGACTACTGCGGAGATCAATGCAGGGCATGAGATATTGGCAGCCGTCACAGGGTTGTCGTATCGGATTGTGAACATTCACGCGGTTGCCTATGGCGGGGCTGTTGGTACTACAACGACTGTAGACGTGTTGGGAACCCAGTCAGCAGGTGGCGTCAAGATTGCGGCCTTCAAGCAAGCAAGCCTTACTCAATCTCAGGCTCTTGCTATGCACACAGCGGCAGCTTGTGACATCCAAGCAGACGGGGCCTCATTCATTGAGATGGATGCAGCATCGGCTATCACGATTGGCAAGACGGGTGGCGATGTAGACACGGCAACAGGCGTTGACTTCATCATTCAATACGTCCTCGAGTAGGCAACCAGCTAGACCAAGGACCAACCAAAGGAGGTCCAAGTGAACAAGTCTCAAATGAAATTCAACGCGATAGTCCTGTTGGGTGTAGTCCTTATCCTGGCTGCGTCTTTCGCATTCGCAGATTACTATCAAGGAACGTTCATCGCTGACGGGTACGACCCGACGATGGGCAATGAGGTGCGGTACGACGCAGGCACGTATGCCGTCCCCATCACCCCAGCAAATGCGATCACTAGAACTATCGCATTCAGTGTAGCTACCCCGTTCACTGCGCAGATTGGGACGATCCCCAAGGGTGCTATCGTGTCTCATGTGTGCGTGGCCATTACCACGGCTTTCGATGCAGGGACCACGAACGTCTTGCTTGTGGGAACGTCAACCGACCCTGATCACTATGTCGATGCAGACGATGTTCTTGAGACTCTTGTATCGGGCGTCTACGTTGGGGACAAGCCCGAGCAAGTGACGGTTGATACAGACGTGTATCTCAAGTACACGCAGACGGGTGGCGCAGCCACGGCGGGGGTAGCAAGAGCAACCGTCTGGTATGTCCTTCCTCCGTCCTAGGATCGACCTCAACCTTTAGCACAGAGGAGGTGTTGAATGTCGAAAGGAACGGAAGAAGTCAAGGTCTTGACCTCGAGCTACATGTACCATGGGCACACCTACCCGAAAGGGGAAACGATCAACATGGATAAACATGACATCGCCCCGGCGGTAGACCGTGGGCAGATCAAGCCGAAGACAAAGAAGGGGCCGGGCTCGAACCGAGCAACTGGCCCAAGCGAAGACCGCTAGGAGGAACTCATGGGACCTGTCGAAACTGCGCTTACCTGGGCTGTGTATGAGGACGAGCTGAAGCAGTATTGCTACGTTTCAAGCTCGGCTCACGATACGATCCTTGAACGCTTTATGAAGGCAGCAGGTCGGCATTCTGATGAGTACCTCCACAATCCGTTTACCGAGCAGCAGGCGAAGATCACGCTGGCCAGTGTGCAAGCGGGGGAAGCCCTGACCATTGACGGCGCGATCTTCACCGCCGCTGCTGTTGACGATGAGACAGAACGTGAGTTCAAGGTGGGGGTGTCAGATGCAGATGATGCCGTTGCCCTTCTCGCTCTTGTGAATAGTGATGTGGTCGGTGGCACTTACGGCGCTATCGGGATTGAGACGGTTATCGGAACAAGCGCGCTGGGGGTAGTTACCCTCACGCACCGCTACCCCAACGAGAAACCTATCTCCGCAACGAGCAGTGACGAGGATCAGCTCAGGGTGTCTCTGACCCGAGTAGATCTTGACATCCCGAGCGAAGTCCTCGTGTGGTGCTGGCAATTCGTAGCCTGGAAATTCGAGAACAGAGACGGTCGGAAATCAGAGCGAGCCGAAATGGGAATCACCTCAGTTGATTGGGGAGATGGCCCAGACGAAACGCTTCTTGAGCCTTACGTTAGACACCTCTTGGAGATCGTCTAATGCCGAGGTTCGAGCAAGTCAAGATCATGGGGGATAGCACCGGAGGAACGATGGGCGACGTTGGCCCCTCTCCTACGATGGCAACTACAGGAACCTTCTGGGCTGTAGTCACCATGCTCACGGCAGAGCTAAAGGCAGCGAACAAGGTTGATCTCAGCGACGTGGCTTACCGGGTGCGTTTCAGAGATACCCCGTCAATCAAGACAAGGAATTACCAGCTCGTGCTTGTCGATCGTTCGAAGGAGATCCTTGTACCGATTGGCCCGGCAGTGAATCCAGACGGATACGACAGAGACACAACCGTTATCGTGAAAGATTCAAGGAAGGTGGAAGCAGCTTGAGCGATCGAGGCGGTGCAACCTTCAAGACTAACGTGCCTACTGTGTTGAGTACGTTCAACAAGATGGGCAAGAGGAAGGCGTCTGCCGTGGCAATCATCGCACGGAATGTAATCGTCGAATCATTCTCAGGTCCGCGCACTGGAATATGGTATGCGAAGCGCGGCACTAAGACAGTCTCCTACAGAGCCTCAGCTCCCACAGAACGCCCTGCCAAGCCGACAGGGGTACTTGCAGGGGCGGTTCAGTTTGCGACCCGCTCAGAGCGTGATGCGTTCTCAGCGTGGATCGGGATTCCTGCACGGTCCAGAGGCGGCAAGCTACTCGGCTTCGGGATCGCTCTCGAATTGAAAACGGGACCTGGCAGGCGACCTTGGCTTGTGCCTGGAATGAAGGATGCTAAACCGGCAATTCTTCGCGAGCTTGCAGAGAGGTGGTTCTAGTGGCAGCAGTCGAAGTGAGTCAGGCTTTTATCTCTTCCGTGAAAGCGAAGATAGTGACGGACTCAGACCTTCAAACGCTTGTCTCTCTGTCAGCTACCTTGCTCTCAGAGCGAATCCACTACATCGAGGCGTTCGCGGATCCAGGAGAGGACGAAGAGCCGAAGGAATTTTTCATCGCTCACGAGGTTGACCTTGACTACGATACGTGGCCGAACCTCTCAGGGCGTTACATGCAAACGATCAACGATTACGCGGATAACGCAGGGCTGCTTTTGCAGGTGGTGAAGAGAATCAAGGAACTGTTTATTGAGGCGCGATTGAGCCCTCCTGATGGCGAGTTCTCAGCGTGTAGGGTATGGCCGCTTGGTGCAGGGGTTATCCCCACAAGCGATCCGAAACGCTGGCAGCATTCGATCATCTGGCAGGTGTCTTTGTTCGCAAAAGGTGAAGTACAAGCAGTGCTAGCGAGGTGATAAATCTTGGCACTACAAACAGGAATAACCGCTGATACCGGCGATCGGTATGAGACGGGTGCGGGGAAAACCTTCTTCGACTTTGAAGACGGCGCAGGCGGTGGATCCGAAAGGACTCTCGGTGCAACCCGTGGAGGCAATGTCTTTGAAGCTCTTCCCGACTACAAGGTGATCGAGGCTGATGGATCATATGGTCCTGTCAAGGGACTGCGTAGGATATCAGGTCTAGTCACACGCCTGACGGTCAACCTACTGGAGACGATGACGGCTGACAACATCCTGGCAGCGATCGCAGGATCGGAAGGCGCCGACGTTTCGTACACCTGGGTACATGGTGAGTACTTGGGAACAGGCTTGGAGCTGGACGGCGCTATCGCACCGGCTGGGGCTACGGACATCGACGCGGATACGCTAGAGATCTACTACACGGACGCTGGATTAGGACTCCCGACTCTGGGGGTTCTGAATACTGACTACAGCGTGAATGTAGCCACTCAGGTAGTAACGCGAGTGGGCGCGGCTATTGCGGACACAGATCTCGTGACGGCAACGTATCGCTATGACTCGTCTGCAACTGGCGACGACTTCGATATCATCACGCTTGCCCATCTCACTGACGCCGATTATCACGACGTAGCTTTGGCTACTGAGGTATCGAATACGTCGCTTACGAACCCCGCTTTCTTTATCGTCAAGAACGGGCTATCGGTAGGAGGTCTGACGCTCACCACAGCACCGCGCGATGAAGCAATCAACCAACTTGTATTTGAGGGGCACTTCGCAGCGGCTTCGTTAGCTCTAGCGAACAGTCCGTTTGAAATCTGGATGCCGCAAACCTAGTTCTGAGGGTAACGGCGAAAGGAGGTGCTTTCCCATGTCTGAGGAGATCCTGAGGGAGAGACCGACAATTACAATCGAAGGTGTTCGGTACACGATTCGCAAGCCGGGGCTGCGCGACTGCTTCACAGTACCGCGAATCCTAGCAGCGATTCAGATTCACGCAGGGCACAACGTCGAGGACTTCTACAGTCCCGTGCCGATGGTGGACGAAGGCGGCGAGCCTGTCCTCGATAAGAAGGGGGCTCAAGAGACAGACCATCAAATCAATGTCGTTGCGATGTTGTTCTCTATGGCTTCCGGTATTCCCGAGGCCGAGGATGATGTCACCGAATGGCTGGCCTCAATGCTAATCAAGCCCGACGGTCAAGAACTGACGATTGAGGAAGTACAAGACCCTGACGTTTTGCCGTTGATGGATCTGCCCTTGGTGGTAGAGAAGCTGGCAGGGATCAAAGACTTCCCGGTTTTTTTCAAGCGATCCGTCCATGCGAGCAAGGCGGTCAAAGATCTTTGGCAGAGCAACTCTGGGAAATCCAAAGACCAACCGGATGGACGGACGAACAGCTCCTCAGAATCCCATACGCCAGGCTCAAGGAAATCTCAGAGGCCGAAGCAGCAAGAGCCTACCGACAAGAGCGACAGCGACTAGAGGCGGCGGCATATACAGCCTTCCTCCTCGGTGCAGGGAAAGGGTTGACGTGGGGTGTCTTCTTGCAGAAGCATGGACTAGGTGAGAAGCCCGCCGAAGTCATGCCGGTTGCCCCGGATGACGTGGCCAAGCTCAAGGCAGAGGCCGAACGAATCGCGGACAAAGCGATCGCCGGATACCTCACAGCAAAGGCGAAACAGAAGGCACGACTTGAACTCCAAGAATACGTGGAGACGAAGAAGCGCAAAGGACCGGACCCGGAGGAATTAAGTGAACGTCTTCGAGCTATTCGCGAAAGTATCGGTGAACAAAAGTCAGGCAGTCAATGACATTCGCGCTATTGAGACAGCAGGGAAGCAGACATCCGTTAGCATGGGTGCGAACTTCCAGAAGCTCGGAGACAATGTAGGGAAGTGGATCAAGCGCGGGGCTGTGGTAGCGGCAGGTGCTATCGCAGCTCTCGGAGCAACGTCACTCAAGAACTTTGCCAAGATGGACACGGGGATGCGGGAAGTATTTACCCTCATGCCTGGGCTTTCCGAGAAAGCCAAAGAGCAGATGACCGCCGATGTCAAGGAGATCTCACGGGCAATCGGTGTACTCCCGAATGAAACCATCCCAGCACTCTATCAAGCCATCTCTGCCGGTGTCCCTCCCGACAACGTGTTCGAGTTTATGGAGATTGCGGGGAAGGCTGCGAAGGCGGGAGTAACCGATCTCGAAACTTCCGTCGATGCTCTATCGTCCGTGGTCAATGCCTACGGTGCTGAGGTTATCTCCGCAACTGAAGCAAGCGACATCATGTTCACGGCTGTACGTCTAGGAAAGACGACCTTCGGAGAGCTATCTCGATACCTCTTCCAGGTAACGCCAGTAGCAGCGGCGACAGGTGTGAGCTTCAATCAGATTGCTGCAGCGATGGCCGAGATCACAGCGAAGGGTGTACCGACCCGAGTAGCAGCAACGCAGCTAAGACAGATGCTCGTCGAGCTATCGAAGTCAGGTGGCGAGCTTGCCGAGATCTTCGAGGAGCTATCCGGGCAGACGTTCCAAGACTTCATGGATCAAGGGAACGATCTCTCTGACGTTCTTGAGTTGATGCAGGAATACGCTGACGCTAACAGTATCTCCTTGATGGACATGTTCTCCTCTGTTGAAGGTGGTATGGCAGCACTCAACCTTGGAGGACAGAATCTCGATTCCTTCCGGGCAAAGCTCGGGGAGATGGATGAGACGGCCCAGGCAACCGAGCTTGCTTTCCAGGAGATGTCTGCGGGTATCCAGTTCCGGCTCGATCAGTTGGCGGCATGGTGGCAGACGGTACAGATCAACATAGGGGAAGAGCTACAGACGGGGCTTGCTGATTTCCTCGGGTGGTTGGAAGCGAACCAAGCGAAGATTGAGTCGGGGCTTATCAACATGTTCAAGGGCATGCTCGATGGGCTGGGATGGCTCATCAATAATCAAGCAGCCATCAAGAAGGTCCTAGCTGTAATTGCTATCGGATTGCTCGCCATCTACGCGCTTACAAATCCAGTGGCAGCGGGGATAGCATTACTCGTTGTTGGGATCTCAGCCCTCATCCTCAAGCACGAACAAGCTAAGGCAGCGGCTGAGGATCACGCAAAGTTCCTATCTCAACTGGAGAACGAAGCAACAGGTGCAGCAGAGGCTGTCGAGAAGACGAACAAGGCTTTGAGTTCAATGCGTGAGGGCGCAGAACGTGTCAGTGAAGCGATTAGGACCCAAACTGGAGACATCCAGGGAACTAAGCAGGAGATGTTCGACTTCGCTGGGGTAATCGTTGATTTGCAAGCCAAGCTCGTTGAGCTTGAGGAATCACTGAATAATGCCCTCGGAGTAGATTATCGCGACAGCAAGTGGAAAGGCGTCTTCGATCAGATAACAGCCGACCTGACAGCAGCCATTCAAGATGCACGCGACGAAGGTGATGGGTGGGAAACATCCGCGATAGAGAACGTGAATGCAGTCCTCGCTGCTTATGCGACAGCTTATCCCGAACTGGCTGAATACCTAGCAGACTACACCGTCTCTCTTGAAGATGTTGCAGAGGCTACAAAAGCATCCGCTGAAGAGCAGATGACGGCATACGAAAAGGTCCAAGCAGCGATCGCGGCGTACCGCAAATGGCAGGAGAGTGAACAGGCAGCAATCGCAGCAGCACAGCTTGCGTCTTTTGAAACTGTCACAAAAGGCATTGAGCAAATGGAAGGACCTATTACGTCTGCCGCTAACTCGATTAGGGCGGCTTACAGAGGCTTCACGGAAGACCTCCCAGAAGCAGAGGCAACGCTTGCATCACTGGCCGAGGTAACTGGAGATCTGACAGAAGAGCAAGAGGCAATGAGAGATTCAGCCATCGAAGTACGCGACAGCGTGACAGGCTCATGGACTGCGCTGGCTTCAGGGGTCGCTTCATCGATGAACTCTTTCCTTAACTCAGTGTCGGCAATGGTGCGATCGAATAGAGAACTGAAGAAGAGCCATACTGAAACGCTGACTGGCATCACGGCAGACCACAAAGCTACTTACGCGGACTTGTCACAGCAACGGACAGCAGACCTCGCGGACCTCAATAAGAGTCTACACGCTGGGACAACAACGCAGGATGAGTACGCAGCAGAGAAACTTAGAATACAGACGCAGTACAACACGGACGTAGCAACCCTCGATCAAGCGCGACTTGACGCGATCGACGCAGAGAACAAAGCCTATGAAGATTCAAAGAAGACGATCTGGGAAATCCTGAAAGAGATGGGGCGTAATCTCCTGACTGCTGTTCGTAATGAACTCACTCTGCAAGCAGCAAAGTACGCGGTCCTCGCTGCTATCGCAGCGATAAATCCGCTGACGTGGGCGGCTGCCGCAACTTACGGGCTGCAATCAGCGGCTGCTTTCGCTGGAGCTGGCCTCCTTGCGCTCGCTGGCTTCGCAAAGGGTGGTATCGCCACGAAGCCCACTTACGGCGTGATTGGTGAGGCTGGCAATACTGAGGGCGTCATTCCTTTGACTGCGAAGTATCTCTCAGCTATCGGTCGGGGTATCGCCTCAGCTTCAGGGATGTCTCGTGAGCCTCTTGGCGCAGCGGGGATTCCTGGCTTGGCTGGAGGAACAAGCGTGCAGCTTAGCGACACTGCTTATCCTCAGATAGGCGGTGTGAGGGGCTCAGAGGGTGGTATCCCCCCGAGCATCGGTGAAACCACTGTACAGATCATCATAGAGAATCCGGTCATCAGAGACGATAGCGACATTGACAAGATGGTTGAGGGCATTGATGCTAGTTTCACACAGACCCGCCGTGGCCTTGGCTGGGCAGGAGCTACCTAATGGGAAACGCGACAACGACTTTCTATCTCGGAGGATCCAGCAACGCGGCTCTTGGCTTTCAGGTAATCAGTCAACGGAAGCGCCCTTTGCTTCCTCGAACGTGGGATGTCACTGAACGCATAGCAGAGCAACACGGGCAGTTTGACTACGGCGCGAAGCTACGTGAGCGAATCTTCGAGTTTGACTGCTGTGCTGTTGACTGTAGCACCCCCGAGGAGGTAGCGGCTTTCAGGCAAACGCTGGCCGCGTTCCTCGTTGACATGAATGGAGATCCAGGCGATCTCGCTTTCTACTTTGCGGATGAGACGGACAGGACCTACACGGTCAGATACTCAGGAAAGATGGAGATGTCCCGCGAGGCGGGGAACACGCTCGGATACTTCCGCTTAACTCTTGTCGCGTTCGATCCTTTCGGATATGCGTCGGCAGAAACGGAAGTCAGCGAGAACGTGACGGGATCACCCGAGGAAGTTGCTCTCTCGAATGTAGGGACAATCTCAACGCCCGTGTTGATCCACTTGACAAACAACGGAATAGCGGTAATCACAAATCCCACTTTGACCTTCAGGGTTGAAGGACCATAAGGAGTTGAACGATCATGGCAGGCAGTCTTTGTACAGCAGAAGCGAATGCGATCTTGACTTTGAAATTCAGGACCACAACGAATTACGGGGTTCTCTTAACTGCAAGCCCGACTGATGCAGGGACACTCACGAACGAGGTAGCAAATGCGTCTGATTACGTGCGACCAGCGACTACGTTCGGATCTGACGCAGCGGCACGAGAAATTTCCAACACGGGAGATCTAACCTTTGCAGCGGCAAGCGGCGGCGACTGGGGTACAGTTACTCATCTGGCTTTCGCAATCTCTGCGACGTGGAATTCGATCATCTTTGCCTGGGGTCCGCTTACGACTTCCAAGCTGATCGAAGACGGCGACCAGATCAAGTTTGTCACTGGCAACATCACGATCACGTTTGCTGCTGGCACTGAATAGGAGCGATTCGATGATTGATGCACAGGGCAAGGTAGTTCATCGGATCGTGGAGGCGTCGGCTCATCTGGTTTTCGGTGCGCGTGTTCAAGCGAAAGCTAACATCGTTGCTTGCGCAGCGGTCAACATGGATCTATCCGTGGATCAGTACGCCACGCCGAAAGAGCTGGCAGGATTAACTATCGTCGTCACTGGGGAGAACGCAGGGGAGTTGGTGTCTCGAATCGCTCAGGCGGTGAAGGCAATCAACGACCCTAACACCGACCCGGCAGAGCGGCTTGAGTTGATCGAGGCAATCAAGGCTTACACGAAGAAGGAACCGGAGGGGGAGGGCGAATAGCCCTTCCCCCTTTGGAGGGGACCTATGACAGAACTCCAGTCAATAGATGCTGTAGAAGAAGCACGAGCCACAGACAGCACGATTACAAAAGACGGCTTCGTAAAGACATACAAAAGCGAGGCTAGGTCTGTTGTAATTGAGAAGGACGACAAAAGCTCAAAGCTCGATATGGCCTTAGCGTCTTCGTACAAAGTGATGGTTGGCGCTGGCGCGTCTGTCAGAGTTGCAGCGATAAGGGTGAACGACTGGGATGGGAAAGACGATCTGTTTGATGCGCTTGGCTTCTACAACAGGAAAGACAGCAGTAAGATGTCGAAGTCGTTCACTCTCAAGTACGCTGAAGACAAGACCACAACCATTACCGAGACAGTGCCTGATGGGAGCGGCAAGGAGTTCAGCTTTGACGTAGTTAGTCCTGACTGGGAGAACGCAGTTGCGTTCAAGAAGCTAAGTGACTTGCCTCACAAAGACATAACTATCGGCATTTACACAGAGACAGTGCTTGGCGAAAAGGTAGAGTGGCTTCCAACCGTTGATGGATTCGATCTATATGAGTGGGCTGCTTACGACGTTGCCGAGATAGACAGTCATGAATACGATACTACTCAGGGCAGATACACCTCTCTAGTAATGATTGACGCTACCCACTTCATTCTTGCCTATTCTGGCGCTACCGATGATGGCTTCATCAAGACGTTTAGCATTGACGGAAGCTACGACAACATCGCTGAGATAGATGTCCTCGAACACTCTATTACTGACGTAGATAGTAACTCCCTGGTAAAGATCGACAGCACTCACTTTGCGCTTGCGTATCAAGGGACTGACTACGATGGCTTCATCAAAACATTCAGTATTGACGGAAGCTACGACAACATCGCTGAGATAGATGTCCTTGAATTTGATACTGTGAGAGGGATAGCCCTTTCCCTAGTAATGATCGACAGCACTCACTTTGCGCTTGCGTATCAAGGGACTGACTACGATGGCTTCATTAAGACGTTCAGCATCGACGGAAGCTACGACAACATCGCTCAAGTAAATAGCCTAG
>Ga0208769_1001299_pt1 | contig 11107 bp, 27 predicted proteins | sample AntAceMetag02UKC_FD_184768 | JGI IMG/M metagenome (GOLD analysis project Ga0208769, IMG submission 184768) | Saline lake microbial communities from Ace Lake, Antarctica- Antarctic Ace Lake Metagenome 02UKC (SPAdes) (version 2) | ecosystem: Environmental > Aquatic > Non-marine Saline and Alkaline... | reverse complement strand
TTTATAGTCATAATCTCTCATATTATTCCTTAATCATTTTTGGTAATTCAGATTTAAATTTATTCTTTTTAATCATTTCTGATAATTTTATTATTATTTTTGCATCCGGTATATAACTACTGTGATTATCATTATAAATAAAATCTAAGCAATTGTCGATTTCTTCATAGGAATACCCTAATTCTTCTTTATCTGTTTGACCTTCCCATAACCCTGCTGAAGGAGCTTTATTAATAATAACTTCTGGCACTTTTAAATATCTTGCTAATTCAAACACCTCTGTTTTATATAAATGGCCTATAGGTTCTAAGGCACAAGCGCCATCCCCATAAAGTGTAAAATAACCAAGTTCTAATTCTGTTCTATTACCTGTACCTACAACAAGAGCATCATGAAACGCTGATAAGTCATATAGTACAATCATTCTTACTCTAGCTTTAATATTGGCCTCTCCCATTAGTTCACCCATGCTTCCATCATCTTCATAACTTACCATATCTTTTAAACTATCTACAGCTGAAATAATATTTATTGTTTCATAATGAATATCTAACTTACTAGCCACTAATTTAGCATCATCTAAGTCACTTTGATGCTTACAAGGTAACAGTATTCCCCAAACATTCTCGTTACCTAAAGCAAGTACTAATAACTTTGCCACAACTGCCGAATCTAAACCACCAGAAATTCCTATAATAGCTTTTGTAAATCCTTTTTCTTTAAAAGTATCTTTAATAAAATTAACAATTTTACTAGTAGTTTTCTTCATATCTCTTTTATGCATGTTATCCTCACTTATACAATTTATGTTTAATAATATAATCTTCAACTGAAGCTGGTACTAAATGTTTAATTGACTTACCTTCCTTAGTTAAATATCTTATTAAAGTTGAGCTAATTCCAATCTGCGGTACATAAAAATCTTTAGTTGCAAATTTGATATCTACATACTTTGGAATTTCTTCAGCATCTTTCCAAGAACTAAATTTAATTTGTGAATCTTTTCCTGCTATAAGTACAAGATTATCATTTTTAAAAAGATTAGTAAAAAATTTCACCGTATCTATTGTATAACTTGTTTTCCCTCTAAGTAATTCACAACTACTAATAATGTATTTTCCCTGTTTATTAATACTCATTAACATAGCTAATCTATCAATTGATTTGGCTTGGATAAGCTTATCCCTATAAGCGGATTTATTACAGGGTACAAAAATAATAGTATCAAGATTTAACTCCGCTTTAGCATACTCAGCTAATATCAAATGCCCATTATGTATTGGGTCAAATGAGCCGCCAATGAGGGCTATCCTTCTCATTATACCTCCGTTTCCATTGTAAATATTTCAAGTGGTGTACCAGTCTTGGCAACATTAGTCATTATCTCAAGTTGTATACACTCTTTAATAATCTTATTTTGAGCTTTTTTAAATTCTTCAAATGTTTTATTACAATCCCAACAAATTTCAAAGTCTCTTAAAGTTTGTTTTGAAATATAGGATACCTTTTCCCACAACCCTCCAATATATTTTACCCGCTCCGCATCCGTAAAATTATCCATTTTTTCTAATATTTCAGATATTTTCATTTTTTATTCCTTAATAAAGTGTTGGTTCTGTATAAGTATTATCATATACAAATACTTTCTTATATTTGTCCATTGTTTTCTTATCCCCAATAGCCTTAGCAAGGTTGTCACTAAGTTTAACTAAAGGTCTTCCATTAGCCCCTACTGCCTTAACAACTATGGATAATGGCGCATAACCCAAGTCGTTAGTTAAATTAGTGCCCCAACCATAGGCTGTGATAAATTTATTTTTAAAGACTTTTTCAAGCTTTAAAATTGTTTCAATATTTAAACCATCACTAAATACAATTAACTTTTCTTTTGGATTAATATTTTTATCTTTATAGAATTTTATTACTTTTTGTCCAAACTCAAAAGGGTCTCCTGAATCCTGCCTTAAACCTTTCCAAAATTTAGCTTTCTCTTTTGAAAAATCCCTAAAGAAAAAGTCAGTACCAAAAGTATCTGTTAATGCTATAGATAAATCTTTACCATATAAGTATTCCCATAAAGTAAGCATCTTATCATGAGAATGTTTAAGCACATCTAAATTATAATCATTTATACCAGCCAAAACCATAGGCAGTTCATGCGCTAATGTTCCTATTGGTTTTAGATTATATTGTTTAGCCAAATAAACGTTAGCAGTTCCTAGAAAACTACCTTCCTTAATATTTTTGCTTAAAACACTAACTACATAACTTTGCCATTTAGCAGAAAATCTTCTCCTTGTACCAAAGTCTGCAAATTTAAAAGGTTTTTCATGTATATTCCATAGCTTATCCGATAATCTCGCTTTGCCCCCTGTCATAATGGCTTTACGTTTTGTATAAGAACAACTTTCTCCTATTATTTTATTATAATATAGCTCATTAACAATGCTTAAAATAAAAGTTTCCCAAAAAATAGCTTCAGGCCATAATCCCTCTGTTTCAATAACTAATTTACCATCTTTAATATCCGCATACACAGGAGGTAAAGTTAGATTATTAAGAAAAGATAAATAATCATTAGAAAATATACCTAAACTCTTTAAATAATTTAGCTCCTCTAAAGAGAATTTCAATAAGCGTACCTTGTCTAGTTCCCGCAATAAAACATCCTTATCAATAAAATTCCCCAATTTAACATTTTTTGTACGATTTTTAAAAGCATACTTTACTTTTACTTTAGGGTAATACTTCCAAGCAAATTGACCCATTGTAAATTTGTAATAATCTGTATCTAATAAAGATTTTATAATACCCGCATCATAATTAAATTCATAAATTCGATTAATCATCTTTCTTTCCCTTCTTATCGTATTCTCTTAAAGGACTATCATCATTTAAATGATTCCTAACTAAATTTTCTACATTTTTAGTTCTATCGTTTGTCCATTTTAAATATTTAGCAATTTTTAATACTTGCTCTGCCCCAACCATATCATGCTTTATATAATTTGTTTTTATCCAAACACCTTCTTCTGAATATTTATCTGTTCTAACAAACGGTTTTCCAACATCATGAAGCAAAATAGCCCACCTTAAATTAATATCTTTTGGAGTAGCATCTAAAGCTTTCTTTGTATGTTCCCATAAAGTTAAATCATGATACACCGAATTCTGGTCATAGTTATATTGTAATGCTAATTCAGGAATCATAAAATTCATTAATCTAGTATTCATAAAGAAATCAAATGCTTTACTAGGCTTGTTTGTCATTAAAATTTTATCTAATTCCATCATCCATCGTTCTTTACTAACTTGTAAAATTTTATAATTTAATTGTTTAACAGCTTTAATAACAGATTCATCAATAGTAAAACCTAATTGACTAGCAAATCTACCAGCTCTTAACATTCTTAAAGGGTCTTCCTTAAATCTATGCGTAGGCTTTCCTACAGCCTTGATTAATTTATTTGCTAAGTCTTCTTTCCCACCAAAAGGGTCAATAACTTTACTACCTCTAAAAGCAATAGCATTAATAGTAAAATCTCTCCTACTCAAGTCTGCGGTAATATCTTTAACAAAGCTTACAACCGGCTTACGACTACCAGATTTATATTTTTCATGTCTAAAGGTTGTTACCTCCACATACTGCCAAGTACCATTTTCATCTTTTACTTTAAAACCTAAAGTACCAAACCGCTTACCTATCCCATAAACTTTCCTACCGGATTTTTTAATAGCTTTCTCTACTTCTTCAGGAGATAATGGTGTGCTAAAGTCATAATCATGGGGTTCAACTCCTAAAAGTTTATCCCTACACATTCCTCCCACAGCATATATAGTGCCATTATCAAAAACTTTCTGGACTACATCAATAATATTTTTAATGTATGTTTCCATGTTATCCTATTCTGAAATTAAATAAATTAATTCCTCTTCTGTATGTTTACCATCAACGTAATCTAATAATAAATCAGTGTGCCAATCTCGACAATAATTTTCACTTTCCTTTGGAACATTAAGTAAATCTAGAATAATGTCTAAAAGCTCTCTACATTCTTCGGGTTCGCCTAAGAAATCTGTAAAATATTTGTAGCTTGCGCTCCCACCTATCGTTTCATTACCTCGGTCTAGGTTTTCTATAACTCTGTAACATCTTAATAATACTTTCATTACTTTATTCATTACTTTGCCTCCTTTATTTTATAATTCTTTAGGTGTATAGCACTTATCTATAGTAAGTAATTTAACTTTTTTTCATTTAAAGCTCCTATGTTAATAAGCTAGGCAAATAGTTCATTAAATTAATTTGTCAATTGTTTTTCCTAAATCATTCATCACATAAGTTGACCTATTTACTATAATTCTAGCAATAACTCGATTTTCTTTTTGTATACATAATAAAACTCCCATACTATGAGATTTTCCACATTTACAAAGGGACTGTGCTATATTCATTTTAGTACCTTCTCTAAGAAAAAACAAAGTATCTACATAACCATTTGCATCAGTATTAGATAAATCTATTTCTTTCTGTACAATGTTATCCCCTTCAAAATAACTCCACGCATTTTTTCCAGATTTAATTTTTACTATCATTTCTGCCTCCTTGTCTATCTAACTATTTGCCTAGCTAATTTATCTTTTAAATTTTTATATGGCATAATAATTTCTGTTCTTCTCTACAAAATATTGCATATATTATCCTAAAATTTTATAAGTAATAATAACAAAAGTACAAATACCGTCTATACTATAATGCACTATATCTGACCAGCATAATTCTACAAGCTTACCGAATATTTTAATTTTTTTACTACCCCAAGGCCGCCATGAAATTAAGGCATAACTTAATACTAAGCCTAAACAACCCAGCCCATAAACTAACCAGTTGCCATAAAGTAAAGGAATAATTACTAAAACTATACTATGTGTCATTCCTATGGTACTTCTTGTTAATATATCTGTCCAAAGATGATTATGTTTTGTTATTTCCCACCAAAATTTACCTAATGTAGAAGGTTTAGGGTCATCTGGAGAAGGAACACCATAACCCATGGCGTAACAACAGGCCCTTAACATCAAAAATATAACCCATAAAGCTTTGAGCCAGCCGACTATAAAAAACATTTTTATATAACTATAAAGTACAGTTATTATAGGTAAAAAAATCCTACGCCATAACAGGCTTGTACCTTGTGAACCTGCATATGCTCCAAAAAAACTAAATAAAAATATAAATATTGGAAGTTTAATATTTTTTAAATAATCTTTTCTTTTATTTAACCATTCTTTAATTTTACTTATCATGTTCACCTACTACTTTCTTTGTTCCCACTCGATTCCATTTTTCACAAACCCTAATGCTATCTGTATCAAACACCTTGATTACATGAGGGGGAAATAGTTTTTGCATAGGACAATATAATTCAAACAATCTTGTTTCTTTATCGTAATATTCTTCTGCTGTATGATTACAAATAGGGCATCTAACTAAATCTTCATATTTATTCATATCCCTTCCCCTTTCATTTATTCACCTACTACTTTCTTTATGGCTGTTTATCCTTCAAAAGTTCCTCTGTCATTTGCACAATCATAGAAACCCTGCCAATATGCTTTCTTTAATCTTTTCTTCAACCTCTCTTGCTCGCTTTGGAGTATGGCTTGGACAACCCTTTCTTTATTATAAATAGTACATCTTCCGTCTAGCTCAATGCTTTCTTTACTAATTACCTCTCTCAGTTCATCTCTTCTATTCATTGGATTTTCCTAACTCTCCTTTTAAAAGTTGCAAAATTTCATTTAAATCTTGTGGTTTATTAACAATGAAAATAGCTCCGCATCTACAAGTAGACTTATATGGAAATTTATTATATACGGAAATGGAATGATTTACTCTCCCGCTACATTCTGGACAATAAAATTCAATACAAATATTTGAATTGACATTGTATGATGTTTTATCCATTATTTCCCCTTTCATTTGTAAGAGTGAGCATGAAGGCAGTTGGTCTGCAACAAGTCGGAAGCACGAAGCTACATAACCCGTTAGCTTTAGGGTCATCAACCCTATCTCTTCGCCACTCCTTGCTCGCCCTTTAACATTGATAGTTTACTATAAGCTATACCTTAGTAATAACAATTGCGCTATACTCAATATTATGGTCTAACATATGACTAGCCGAATAAAAAATTTTAATAACCTCTTTATTAAGGGAATCAATAACCTTTCCTAAAGCGACTAAATCACTATTTTTAAGTGTTGTAACTAGTACATGTTGTCCTTGATATTTCATTTTAGTTTCTCCTCTTTTTATTTTTAATAGTCTTATAAGTTTGTTTACCTTCCTTATCTGTTTCAACACTTAGTACATTTAAACCATGAGAAATTGTTTCTTTAAGTAATTCATCCATTGTAAGTTCTGTAACACCGGATGGTTTTATCTTTTTTTCTTTCATATAGTCAATGATTACTTTTTCCATAGACTCCCCAGGTTGTACGCCAACCGCCTTAGCCCTCTGTACAATCTCAAGGTAATCTTTTAAAGTAATATTCCATAAGTTTTTCATTTATTTCTCTTATCTTTCATTTAAAAGCTCTCTATGTAATTTCTTTGCTTTTTTTGTTGTAGATATTTTATGTACAATACACTTAGCCCTATTTAAAATAAGCTCCCAAACTATACCCACATCCTCTTTAGAAAAATCAATACCTTCGCTGATAAGCTGTATACAAGCTAATCTTAATATAGAGGGTGGGTTCGGTCTAAAAAATGCTTTATATATAAACTTTTTATTATTCATTAATATGCTCTTCTTTCATTTCTTTCATATCACTAAACAATTTATTAATTAATTTTTCAACTAAACAACATGCAAAATCCCTGTTTTTTGGATTATTCTCATCCCTTACTATCTGTATGCTATCCCTAATTATTTCAACATCAAATAACAATTTATTGTGGTCGTATTTAATTAATACTGGTTTTATTTCCTCTATATCCCTTGAGAATCGTAACAATAAATCTTTTGTTAAATTACAAGCATACACCCTATTTTCTTGGTTGTTCTCATCCCTACTAATTTTAACCGCCTTAGAGATAATCTTTATATCATCTAATAATTTATTAAAATTAATTTCGTTCAATGCCGACATAGTTACCCCCTTATAGACAAGTATAGCATATAAGATGCTAGTTTGTCAAGGTGTGCGTCTTATTTTCTAAATAAACTAATGTGTCTAAAAAACTTTGATAAGTGTTATAACTTGGACAATCCTTTTGCTGTGTAAAATGTAAAAGTTCAAAAGATAAAACCTCTCCCAATTGCCTAACAACTTCTTTTAAAACATTTCTAGTAATTTCTAAATCTCCCTTTGTTATTTTATAACTCATTTTTTACTCCTCTCTAAATACATCTTTTCTATAAAAAGTTTTAACATTAATACCTTTAGGTGTACATAACTTAATATATACCCACTTAGGAAAATAATTATTAAGTATATAAAAAGCATTATTTAACTTAGAATCCCAATAAAATAACTTATCTCCTTCTAAATTTACTCCAACACTAAAGAAACTCCAACTACCATCTTTTTCTTGAAACCAAGTAATACCATGCGCTAAACTCTTGCCATATATAGCCATAATCATTACATTCTTATAGCCTAAATCTTTTAAAATGTAATGGACTAAAATAGCGTAGTCCTCACAATCGTTACCTTTATCTTTAATTGTTTGTTCAGGTGTTTTCCACTCATCCTTTTTAGTTTTGTCTAGTTTATAATAAAAGCCCTCCGCAATTAACCAATCATTTATATCTTGCGGGGTTTTAACATAAGCTGGATATAATTTAGGCTTACTAACTAATACACCACCCGTTGTATAAGTACTTCCACAGCTACATAAAAGTATACACAAAAGTATAATCTTAACCATAAAATTATATTTGTTTACGTTCTTCATCTTTCTTCCTTTCCCCTTCTAAAAATTTTTCATACTTCTCAGCTATTTTAAAGAATTTGTCTGCTAATTCTTTATTACCTGCCCGCTCATATTTGCCCGCTAATTGTAAAGCCCTTTCAATATGATTCATAATTAAACCTTACCTTTATACCTCTACACAAATACTATGTTTAAGTTGTTTTTTAATTTTTAAAATTTTCACTATTTGCAAATGAACCTCTTTCATTTCTTTTTCTATCTCTTCAATCTTATTTTGTTCTTTTTTAATAACCTTACCATATCTATCTATTTCTTTTTGTTTAGCAAGTATACTTCTCACCCTTAATTGTTGTTCTTGTAACTGCGTTGCTACGATGTCATCAAGTGTTTGAATAATATCCATGTTATCTCCTTTATTTTTACTTATAAAATAAATGATTTTTTAATTTAATACAAAATATATCATGCCAACTTCTTTTTTTCTCACCTATTCGCCTGAAATACAATGCACCATTTGTAATATCATCTAACTTTAAAATATTTACTTCTAAATAATCACAATAATCTTTTCCCTGATTGTAAAGTTCTTCTCTATTCTCCGAGGTGTAACCAGAAAATTGATGTGCTTGCCTCACAACTGCATAAGGAGTAATATCATATTTTTTACTTCTATTGGCTATTACATTAGCTACTGCGTACATTCCAATATAACCTTCGCCCACAGCTTCAGCACAAATTGTAGAAGCTACAACCTCCTTTAAATTATATGACCTAGAAGCGTGTACTATATAACAAGTTACAAATACCATCCAAAGTATAGCGAATAAGATAATCTTTTTCATTCTTTTCCTTTATATAGTGTACAATATATTTGTTTATATAGCCTTGCTGTTTCTTTTCCAATCTGTTTTTCCACAGATTTTGACCAAACTATTTCTCCTTCGCCCTCTCTTTTTATATCCCCTAGCATAGCATTAATAACTATTCCTAATTTAGTAATATCATGGTCTTTTATCTTATCTAAGACGTGATTTAAACGCATATTTGTAACCCAATCATCAGCTACCTCTTTAGCTTCTGCAATTGCTTTTAATTTAGAAGTGTCTTGGACTTTTCTAGGTTTCGTCGTTTCTATAAACTCATCACGTTTATGCTTACATATAATTCTAGCACCATTATTTTTCCTGACTTCTATTATTGGTCTAAGAACTACCCCTTCTTGTATTCTATCTTCTCCTATTCCATTTCTTTTAGCTTGCCTTGATGGTCTATCTCTTTCCTTATCTATACTTTCTAAATCTGTATTAATCTTCTCATAAGCAACAAATTCTAATCCCATATTATTAACAAGCTTTTCAGCTTTTGGTACGGATAACCACACATGGCCTATTTTTACATCAAAAGCAACAAACTTAAGTGTATCTCCATAAGTATTCCTCATTCCCTGTAACTTTCCGCCATAGGCTTCACCAAATAATACAACTTCATCCAGTCCTGTTTCTATGAACTTATTCTTAAGTATTTCTTCATCAAATAATTCCTTAAAATTCTCATGTTTTGCCCCACCAGAAAAGAATGTTACTTTTGGTTTAATGTTTAATGTTCCTGACTCTTTATTTCCATCAGTAAGATATTCTCTATTAAGTTTAAAACCTACATGTGCAGAAGTGCCATGAATTTTTTCTAAACTAAACGCTTCTTTAAACATAAGTATATCTTGATTGCGGTATAGATTTTCAATATGCATATAACCCATCTTAAACTCCCGTATTTTATAAAGTGTTGCAACACTTAGTTATTATTCTTCAATTATTTCTTTTTTCCAGCACAGTAATCCTTTAATATTTCGAGTCTTTTGTTCTTGTAAAGCTTCCCTTACCTCTTCCTCAGTATCAAATTCAAAGAGGTGCGCATCAACATCTTTAATATATTCAAGATTATTACTTATTATTCGTATAATATAATATTTAATTAACATTAAGCACCTTTATTCCCGAAGTTATACATTTTATATAAGGTTTTAAGAAATTTAGATTTAAAAATAGGGGTTTGGTTAAGGGTTTCTTTTGCTTTTAACTCTGCACCCTCAATGCCATAAATCTTTACTGTTTTTATAACAGCTTCTTCTAAAGTATAGTTATTATACATTAATTTACTTTGCCCTTTCTTTGTCGATAGCCTTTGTTTTATACTCAATTCTATTTACACAATTTGTAATTTGTGCAACTAACTCTATAATTTGATAACGATTTAAAGCTGTGTAAACATCTAAATTGTGCTTACTTTTATATTGGTAAATTAAAACTTCAATAAGACTTCTCATAAATAACTCCTATTTAATATTTTCCATAATTCGTTTTCTTAATTTTATTCTATACTTACCAACTTGTTTAATATCCTTAATAAATATCTTCAGATTTCTAGCAAGGTTTTTTAACTGCATAGTGCTAATTTTTTTAAAACAGTTATTATCTTTTATATAATTTTTAATACCCATCTATTTTCTCCTTTATAAATTTAAGTTTCCTTAATACTTTCCTTGAATTTTTTTAACCAAGTATCACCATTAAATAATCCAAATTCAAGTGGTTCTAAATTTTTTAAATAATTTAATACTCGTATTATACAATGCTTTTGCCTCTCACTACCCCTTAAAAGAAATTGTTTTAATTCTTCCTCATTTTGTATAGTAAGTTTCCAAAATGCTAAATTAGATGGTAATTTACTTAATAACTTTTTTCTTCCACGTTTAGTTACTTTCTTTTTCATTCCACATCTTTCCAATTTAAAGAGTTATATTTCTTATACCCATTTTTTGTCAAGTCAAATAAAAATTCTGCTTCTTCTCTATCTAAAGTATTTACAACCTCAGCTACCCCATAAAAAACTCTATAAACATTCTCGCAACTAACCATAAGGGTAAGTTTAATATCCTTTGGCATCATAGTGTACTTGATAGTTCTTTGTATTATTTTAGGTGGCTTCATTTTTATATCTTTTTTTTAATTATTATTCCTTCATAGTATTGATTAACCATAAAACAACGTCTACATTCCACATAACTATCATCTTCTTCAAAAGTAAATGCAGGAATATTTAAAATTGGATGGTTAATAATCCTTTTTACAGTATTAATCTTATACCCACTTTTAAAGGGCTTTGGT
>Ga0208769_1001297_pt1 | contig 11117 bp, 10 predicted proteins | sample AntAceMetag02UKC_FD_184768 | JGI IMG/M metagenome (GOLD analysis project Ga0208769, IMG submission 184768) | Saline lake microbial communities from Ace Lake, Antarctica- Antarctic Ace Lake Metagenome 02UKC (SPAdes) (version 2) | ecosystem: Environmental > Aquatic > Non-marine Saline and Alkaline... | reverse complement strand
TTCCTAAGCAATACCAAGGAATGACAGCTAATGAAGCTCGTCATAAAATTATTGAAGATTTACAAAAATTAGGGCTTGTCGAAAAAATTGAAGATTACGAACATTCAGTTCCTAAGTGTTATAGATGTGATTCAACTATTGAAGCTATTCCTTCTAAACAATGGTTTGTAAAAATGGATGAATTAGCTAAAATGGCAATTGATCCAGTTAAAAAAAATAAGATTAAATTTTATCCTAAGCGTTGGGAAAAAGTATATTTAAATTGGTTAAATAATACTCGCGATTGGTGTATTTCAAGACAAATTTGGTGGGGTCATAGATTTCCTGTTTGGTTTTGTTCTTCTGATTCAGAAAAATTTGTAGTTTCTTTAAAATCTCCTAAAAAATGTCCATTTTGTAAAAAATGTAAAATGAAACAATCAGAAGATGTTTTTGATACATGGTTCTCTTCGGCTCTTTGGCCTTTAGCAGCTTTAGGTTGGCCTAAAAAAACTAAAGATCTTAAAACTTTTTATCCAACAAATGTTTTAAGTACTGCTCGGGATATTATTAATTTATGGGTAGCGCGAATGGTTTATTCTGGAATAGAATTAGAAAGAAAAATTCCTTTTCATGATGTTTTAATTCATGCAACAGTTATTACAAAAAAAGGACAAAGAATGTCAAAGTCATTAGATACTGGAATTGATCCTTCTGATTTAATAGAAAATTATGGATCTGATGCTACCCGTTTTGGTTTAGCATGGCAGATTTCAGAATCTCAAGATATGCGTTTTGGTGAAGAAGATACTTTAGCTGGTAAAAAGTTTTGTAATAAAGTTTGGAATGCTTCAAGGTTTGTTTTGGGTCAATTAGATAAAAAGAAATTTGATATTTCTCGTAAACCAAGACCAGTTAGCAAAGAAGATAAAAAAATTCTTGAATCACTAAAGAAATTAATACTTAAAGTAAGTAAGGATTTAGAAAAATATAGATTAGGACATGCATTACAATCGCTCTATCATTTCTTTTGGCGTGAATTTTGTGATGTTTATATTGAAGTAGCTAAAAAACAAATTAGAGAGCCTAAGTCTAAAAAAGAAGCTGACAATACACAGCTAATTCTTATTTATGTTTTAGCAACATCACTAAAATTAATGCATCCTTGGTTGCCTTTTGTCACAGAAAAAATTTATGAGTTTTTGCCTGTTAAAAACAAAAAGACCTTAATTATTGAATCCTGGCCAAAGTAATATAATTGTCAGGAATTGTTTTACACTCTTAAATCTATTTTTTAATAAGTTTATATAAAAAGATAATTTTTTAAGAAAGAAATATGACGTTATTCGAACAAAGTCAATCATTAGAAGCTAATTATGAAAAAAAGCAACAAGATGAAAAATTGCTTTTTGAATTAGGATTAAGTCAAAAAGAAATTGATGAATTAAAAAGTCCAGATATAACAGGAAGTACATCTTTGGTTAGTTTTATAGATCGTGTGGATAAAAAATTAGTAATTAAAAAAGGTATTAATGTTGATTTGGATTTAAATGCTCGTCGAGAATATACATTTTTAAGACTACTTAAGATGCGTAAAGGCGAAAAGATTGCCCCAGAGCCGTATTTTTATGCTTCTGATCCTGAAAGCGATTTATTGATAATGGAAAGAATTGAAGGACAAGAGGTTAAGGAACTGTCTGATGAAGATCTAATTAAAATTGCTCAAGCTATGGCAACGGTACATAAACCAGAATTTAAAAAACCTGGTATCCCATTTCATTATCGTGAAAAAGCGAGTCAATATGATAGACTAATTGAACAAATTGATTTTTTACGTGATTGGTTTGATGAATTAAGTCCATATATCAATGATGTAAATTTAAGTGAAGAGTTCAATTTAAATCAATTGATTGAAGCTAAGGACATTATTCTAGATACAGCCTTGAATAATAGAGATAATTTTAAAGATTCTTCTTTTTCTCTCATACATTACGATTTTAATCCTGGAAATATATTGAAAGATAATAATGGAAAGATATTATTTTTAGATTGGCGCCAAGCGTCTATTGGCGATAGAGGGATGGATGTGGCTAAACTCTTTTATAAAAATTATCTTGATGAATATCAACAAGAAATTTTTTTTACTACATATCTAGTTGAAATTAATGACGATACACTGAGAGAACGAGTTAATACTTATAGTCCGCTAATTAGATTAAGCTCATTATTATGGAGATTAAGATTTTTAAACATTGATTTAAAAGAACATCCTGAGATAGAGAATGGAGTTGATGTTGAAATGGTTCAGGCAAGATTGACTGATGATTATCAATATTTAATTAATGAGTCTGGAATAAAAATTAATAAATAACATATTTTTATGATTGATTTACATATACATTCTAGCTATTCAGATGGTAAGTTTAATATTAAAGAATTATCAGATCAAATCATCGCAGCTAACATCAAATATTGTTCTATAACTGATCATGATAATATAGATGGCCTGATAGAAATGAAAAGAATTATGGAAAATAATCAAATTGTATTTATTAATGGTGTAGAATTTTCCGTACTTTATCAAAAACAAGAAATTCATATTTTAGTGTATGATTTTAATATAGAAGAAATGAGTACAGTGCTTAAAAAAAGAAATCAGATAGTAGAAAATAAAAGGAGCGAAGAATTGATTGCAACTATTGATCTATTCAAAAAAGAAGGATTTTTAGTCAGCGATAAAATTAAACTAAAGAACAAAAAGACAATAGGATTACAGATAGCCTTAGATGTTTATGATAATAAAAAAAACCAAGAATTAATGATAAAAAGACATGGACATCTTTTAAACGAGAAAGAATTCTATGATCAATATCAGGCCCCAGAACGACCATGCTATGTTTTAAAAAGCGGTGTTGATTTGAATTGGTTTTTAGAAAATTTGAAAAATATTAAGTGTGACAAAATATTAGCTCATCCTTTTGTTCCTGTTAGTTTTTTGGTTAAACCATTAGAAAAAACCGATATTGACTATTTAATTAATCGAGGACTAAATGGAATAGAAGTATATCATGACAGGAATACTGTTGAACAAATTATTTTTTTAAAAAGATATATTAAAGATAATCACTTGTTGTTTACTGGTGGTTCAGATTATCATGGTAAAATAGATGATACTGTCATTGGATATTATGGTATAGATAAAATAATCCCTGAATTTAAATTAACTAATTATAAATTATAATATGTTTAATATAATGAATTACGACAAGATAAATTCACAAAAGATTTTTAAGACAGTAAGAGGTTCCATTAAAAAAGCAATATTTTACCTAGGGGCCAAGATATCTTATTCTTATGCTGATGATCTAGTAATATTAAATTCTAAAGAATTAGAAAATTACTTGTTAGGTCGTGGGGCAAAAATAAAAAATTTAATTGATTTAGATATAAAAATTAGAAATTGTGATGATATTTTAGATAATGAACTCTCAAAAATAAATCCAAGACCTACAAAAAAATATTAGAAGTTATTAATCAATTTTAAAAAGAGGTACCAGCTGCTAGCGAAGTGGCTGAATTATTTTTTTTGGAAAATCAAATTATTAGTGGAAAATATAAATTACAGAAATTACAAGATAAAATTAGAGAATTAATAGAGATTAGACCAACTGACTTTTTTACTTTATCAGATGTTATTGTTAAAAATTTTGGTACAACATTATCAAAAAAAGATTATGAAATTTCTGTAGAATTTTATAAAGAGTTTCAAAGATTGCGTGATCTATTAGACGATATTATGTCTATTGAAGAAGATATTATAAAAGCAGATTATAATAGTGTCGTTATAGCTAAAAACAATGATATATCATATCATTTTTTTGAAGAAATTATTAAAGAAAAATTTGTTAATCTTGAATTATTATCTAACAAATTGATTGATCATCCCAATAAATCTATTTTTAATTCAACAATTGATTTTTGGAAGCCTGAGTACGAACTGCTTTTTAAGGGATTGTTAGTAGATTTCTTTATAGATATTACTGAATTTCGTAAATCGTATTTTATGATTAAACAAATGTAATGAATAATAATTTTAAAACAATTGAAAGACATGAGGATTTGAAGAGTATTATTCAATCTCTTAGTAAGCATAAGGAAATAATTTCGGCTTATTTGTATGGCAGTATTTTATCTGATAAGTTTAATGATAAAAAAAGCGATATCGATATTTTATTAATTGTAAATGATACTAATTTTCCGAATAATTTTATAGACAAAATAAGTAAAGATATTAATAATAGTCATATATCAATCAAATTAGATGTTAATATTGTTTTTATTTCGGAATTTATTAATCGGTGGCATATATACAGACCACCATCTTATTTTATTGGAATAAAATATAGAAATAAATTACTTTGGGGCAAGGATTTGTTAAAAGAAGTTCATGATAAAGAAGTAACACCAGAATTAATTTATAAGAGAATTGTAGATTTAGCTCAAAGTAGTCGTGGAATATATTTAAATAATAAAGAGCCAGAATTTTGGGTAAAAAAATATATTGGATGGCTAAAAATTACAGTATTAGAAATATTATTTTTGAGCGGTGAATTTGACTTATCATTTTCTAGTGGTTTGGAAAAGCTTAAAAAGGAATATGATGATATTGATTTTTTGGACTGCTTAAAAATTGATAGTACAACCATAAAAGAATTGAATCATGTAGCCGAAAGCTTACGTTTGTTAGTTTATAATAATTTTATAAAATAGTATTATGAAAATTTGTGTTTTTTCTGCTCATTTTGGTGGTGGTTATGGTACTGGGCACTCGATAAAAAAAGAAGTTGATGAATTAATAAGTCGAGGACATGAAGTCTTGGTAGTTCATAGTGAAAAAAATATTAAATCCTTTGTCAATAAGAAAATAAAATATTTTTATTTTCAATATTCTAAAATACCATTTTTGGGAATTTTAATTTTAAAAAAACAATTAGATAGAATATTTAAAGAAATTACTAAGAATGGTATAGACATTATTTATGTTCAAACTTTAGAGTTTGGTTTGGTTAATAATAATATATTTATCAATTACCCATTGGTCTATTTTGCTCGTAGTACTATAATGGGAGTAGAAAAAAATAAACCCAGAGAATACTGGATTGATGCTATTCGTCGTAAATTTATTGTGCCTATTTTAATTTTATTGGAAAAAAAATGTCTATTAAAGAGTACGGCAATAGTGGTTAAATCCGATAGAATGAAAAATGAGCTTAATCAATTGTATAAAATCTCATTTGAAAAAATTCGAGTTATTAGAGGAGGTCTTGATTTAAATGATTTTAGAAAAAAAAATGAAATTAAAAGGAAAAAAATTAGAAAAAAACTTTTTGTTAGAGAAAATGATAAGTTGATATTATTTACTGGTAGAATAGTGCCAGTTAAGGGGTTGTATTATTTGTTGATTGCTTTTGCTAGGTTGATAAAGGTGCGGGATAACATAAGGCTAATTATTGTTGGCCAATCTATGATGAGTCGTTATAGTAAGTTAATCAGAAAGGTAATTCGTCGTTATAAGATAGACGATTTTATTGTTTTTACTGGATATGCCTCACAGAAAGAAATGTATAAATACTATAACTCTTGTGATATTGTAGTTGTGCCTTCGACATATGAACCATTTGGAATGGTTAATATACAGGCCGTAGCCTTAAACAAGCCGTTGATTAGTACGAATATAGCTGGATCAATAGAAGTTATTAAAGATTATCCTTCCTTAATAATGATCCCTCCATTTGATGCAAAAAAAATTGAAGAAGCTATGACTAAATTGTTAACAACTAATAGAAAAGCGAAATTGTTTAATGTTAAAAGGTTATTGCAGCCTATGTCATGGAATGAAATGGTTAATAATTTAGAGAAATTGTTTATAAGTCAAGTTGATGATTTTTCTATTGACATGGTTACAAAGATTATTTGATTTTTCTTAAAAATTTGAAAATTGACTTGGATAGACACAAGAGAACAGAGTGGAGTGATTCTTTGAGAAAGGATTTAGGTAGTAGATTTGATGTTTTCTTGCCAAAAAATGCCTAATTCGATGAATGCCAAATATAATGAATGGAAAATCTTATTTAATAAAAGGTTATAATTCTGTCAGGAATTGTTTTACACTCTTAAATCTAAAATACTGCTATATTGGGCGGTATTTTTGGTTATTTTGAAAGGACGTTGATAAAATTTATTGATATAGATATAATAATATTAAATAGGAAATAGAAAGAATAAGAATTAATAAAGTTTTTGATCAAATTAAATCAAACACATGAATGAGTTAAAACTAAAAATCAAATTAGCTTTCATCACCGGGTTAAGAGATGTTGTTTCAAATGAAATAAGTCAATATTTAAATCTTCGTATTATTGCGGAAGATGCAGATCTTTTTTATTTAGATTTTGTAAAAGACCTTATTGATATAAAAAAATTAAGAAGTGTTTCTCGAGCATATGTTATAGTACAAGATCCTAAATATAATCCGCTTTATATTTCTAATCATAAATCAATCTTAGATAATCTTATAGAAATAGTTATTAGTGACAATAAAAATAAATTCAAAACCTTTAAAATAACTTGTTCTGGATCAGATTCTCCAGAAGTTAGAAGTATTGCTGAATATATTGAGGAAAAGCATGACTTAACCGAGAAAGAAGAAGCTGATATAAAAATACATATTATAAAGAATAATGAAATTTGGGAGATTGGCATCCAGATTACACCAAGACCATTATCTTTAAGAAGTTATAAATTAATGAATATGAGCGGTGCTATGGATCCAACAATTGCATATGCAGTAAACTCTTTATGTAAATTAGATAAGATGGAATCTTATTTAAATGTTTTTTCAGGAAGCGCAACATTACTTATTGAAGCTGGTCAATGTTATCCAAACCTAAAAGAATTAATTGGTTTTGATAACAATAAAAAAAATATTTCTTTAGCTATACAAAACATAAAAAAAACTGAATTAATAAAAAAAATAAAGCTCAAGGAAAAAGATATTTTTAATAATCCTTATTTAGGTAAATTTGATGCAATCACATCTGATCTGCCATTTGGTATGTCTATGTCAAAAAACGAAGATTTAGAAAATCTTTATCAGTGTTTTATTGAATATTGTGAAAGAACATTAAATCCTAACGGTAAAATGGTTGTCTATACAAACAAACACGAAATTTTAAAAAGAATTATTTTAAAATCAAAATTTAAAATTGTAAAAACATTAGAATTAAAATTTATAACATCAGTAAACTCTTACCTTTGTCCAAGAATCTTTGTATGCCAAAAATCTGTAAAAATATAAAATAATATAATTGTCAGGAATTATTTTACACTCTTAAATCTAAAATACCGCTATATCAGGCGGTATTTTTGGTTGTTTTGAGAAAGGGTTGACAAGACAAAATAATTAAGGCATCCTAATAATAGGAATAAAAAAACTGATTTTTTTATTTCAGATCTTTAAAATTCAAATAAAAGGAGGTGAGGAAAATGAAATATAAAAAGAAAGATTTAGTAATACCAACTATAAAGGTTGTTTCGTCTGGATGTAATCTTCGTTGTAAATATTGTTATTATCATCATTGTTATGACCAGAGTAATAGAATGATTATGTCTGATAAAACGCTAGAGAATTTAATCAAGAAAACGGTTGATTTTGTAAACAAAGATAGAGTTGATTTCATTTGGCATGGCGGAGAGCCATTATTGGCGGGTATTCCTTTTTATAAAAAAGTGATTGAAATTCAGGAAGGCATTAAGACTCGTAAGAAAATAGTTAATAAAATTCAAACAAATTCAACACTCCTTACTAAGGAGTGGGTTAATTTTTTTGCTAAACAAAATTTTAGTGTTGGCGTAAGTATTGATGGACCAAAAGATATTCATGATAAGTGTCGAGTATTTCCATCAGGAAAGGGGAGTTATGAATATGTCAGAAGGGGGATATCCTTACTTCACTCGGTTGGCATATATCCGACTGCATTAGCAATGATTACTAGCTATTCACTGGATCGTGTTGAGGATATATTTGATTATTTTGTAGAGAACTTAGGTTCATTCCATTTGAAGCCTTGTTATGAATTAGATCCTGTTAGTGGAAAACTTGCAGAATTTTCTGTAGATCCTGAAAAATATGTTGATTTTATGATTAAGATTTTCGATCTTTGGTTTAAAAAAGACGATTATAAAATAAAGATACGAAGCTTATCTCAAATTATTCATGCTATGGTGAAAACGAATAATGTTTCTCTTTGTGAATTTAGTGGTGAATGTCCTTTGTTTTGCACGATTGAATCAGATGGTTCTGTTGGCCCTTGTGATAGTTTCCCTATCAGAAAATATTATTATGGTAATATCAACGAAATGAATTGGCATGACATGTTGAATAGTGAGGGATATAATAATTTTGTAGCTGATTTAGAAAAAAACAGAGAAGAATGTAAGTCTTGCAAATGGTATTATGTTTGTCATGGAGGATGTGCCCAGTATTCGTATTCGGTTATTACTAATAGTTGGCATAGAAATAAATTTTGTGAAGCAAAGAAACGTTTGTTTGAGCATATTTATTCAAGAGTGATGCCTTTGTTAGCTCATTTTTAATTTTAAAGGAGTCGTCTAATGACGGCTCCTTATTTATTTTTTTAAAAAATTTATGATTGATAATAATAAATCTTTATCAATGTTTTTTTTCTTTTTGTAATATTCTTTAATTAAAGGATATGATTGTAAAATAATATATGACTTTATAGAAAAAGAATTAGCAATTTTTCCTTTTTTATATTTGTTATATTCTTTCTCTAATTTTTTATTGAACTTCAATAAATTATGAATAGGATTAAAATTAGTTAAATATTTTTGACAAAAATAACCAGAAGGTGCACATAAATTAATTATTAATTCTTGAATATATTCATTTAATGGACGTAATGGAATTATATTTTTAATATTTATTTTCTTTTCTTTTTTTATAATATTATCTATATCAATTTTTAAATTAGAATTATTAAGAAATATATGGCCAATTTCGTGAGCAATTAGAGCAAGAGCAGCTTCTATGTTTATTTTTGTTTTTTTATATATTGGAATTTCCAAGGTAATGTCTTTGTTACCTACGTTAGCACCTCCCGCAGGGAGCCAATCTTTAGCTGGGGAAAATAATAAATGAATTTTAATATTATCTATTCTTTTTTTGCATTTTAAAAATAATTTTATTCTTTTTATTAAATCATCAAATAATATTTTATTTTTAGTTTTTTCAATTGCTTCTTTCCATAAAAATAGCTTTTTTCCATCGTATAATTTTTCAAAACGACTGTTTAAATTAAAAAAAACATTTTTAATATCTTTAAACTCTGATTCGTTCACAAATTCTTTTACTGATTTCCAAATTTCATTTTCTTTTTTATTTGAAAAAAAGAATTGACCTAAATACATGAATTTATTATTTTTATAAACAAATCCGTATTTTTCCATTATCTTTTTAAATTTTAGAAGAGATTTCTTTTCTTTTTCAGTTAATGGTCCTGACTTTTCTATCCAGTCTTGATTATAATTTTTTCTACAGGAAAAATGCCATTCTGTAAGATTAGAAATAAAGAAAAAAAGATTTTCAATTTTTGAATATGCAAAAGATATTTTCATATATGATAAATATGATCAATAAGCATGAAAAGTGAATCCCAGGCCAATAAAATTTATAATCGGCCTGGGATTTCTTTGATGCTCATACGCATCTAGCGTGGTCGTCAGACCCACTACTGTCGCTATAGCTGGGACCATCTGAATAGTTATCAGATTCTTTATCTTCGTTGATTATTGAAGATAATATTTTGATCCCAGGAGCATCTGTGGATGAAACTTTAATCTCTTCCATTTTTACTACCTCCTTTTGACGGATTTAAACTAACTCTATTTATAATAATATTAATTGAGTTGCTTGTCAATGTCATATATAAGTATGGATTTTTTTATTTATTGTCAGGAATTGCTTTACACTCTTAATTTAAAAATACCGCTATATCAAGCGGTATTTTTGGTTGTTTTGGAAAAGGTTGACAAGATACAATAATCAAAGTATTATTAAAATAGGAATAAAAAACTGATTTTTTATTTCAGATCTTTAAAATTCAAATAAAAGGAGGTAAGAAAAATGAAGGATACAAAAAAGGCAAGAGCTAAAAAAGTACTAAAAAAGTATAATTATTGGAGAAAATCATTTGGACTGCTTTCTCGTTCACGGCACAAGTTGTCTGTTGGGTCAAGTTGCCAAGTTGCTTGTCATAGCGATCCTTGTCAAGCAGATCCAACATGTAGTTTTGATTAAATCAAGCAAGAATATGGACCTAATTGATAAAATGATTAGGTCCATATTTTAAAAAAAGGAGGTGGAATGATGAACATTAAAACTAATTGTCCTAATTTTTACATTCAATGGCACATAACCGATAGATGTTCTCAGAGGTGTAAACATTGTTATCTTTTTCAGTCAGATAAATATCACGATCAAGCGTTAAAAGAACTCAATATTGATTGTTTGTCATTGATAGTTAAAGATATTTTTCAATTAACTGAAATATTGGGTGCTAATGCTGTTTTTGTATTAACTGGCGGAGATCCTCTATTGCATCCTAATTTTTGGCAACTTCTGAAAATTATTAATGTTTTTGGGAAGAAATTTAAAGCTAAATATACCATAGATATTCTAGGGAATCCTTTTTATGTTAATTTTTCAACTGCCTTGAGAATGAAGAAATATGGAATTCGTAAATATCAACTTAGTTTAGATGGGTTAGAAGAGAAGCATGACTTTCTAAGAAGCAATGGCAGTTATAGAGAGACCCTTAGAGCTGCTCGAATTTTGAAGAAAACAGGCATTAAAACAACTTGTATGTTTACTTTGTCAAAATTCAATGAGCCAGATCTTATAAAAGTAATGAAGAAAGTAGCGAAAGAAGGATTTGATGCTTTTGCTTTTTCCAGACTTTGTCGTCCTAGCAATTGGTCTTTTGAAAAATACAAAGAACAAATGTTTATTCCATTGGAATACAGAGAATTATTAACAAAAGTAGATAAGATTCATCAGG
>Ga0208769_1001294_pt1 | contig 11134 bp, 15 predicted proteins | sample AntAceMetag02UKC_FD_184768 | JGI IMG/M metagenome (GOLD analysis project Ga0208769, IMG submission 184768) | Saline lake microbial communities from Ace Lake, Antarctica- Antarctic Ace Lake Metagenome 02UKC (SPAdes) (version 2) | ecosystem: Environmental > Aquatic > Non-marine Saline and Alkaline... | reverse complement strand
GCTGATCCAGATCATAACCGCCGGATTTTCCAAGGGGAAAAATATGCACAATAGGGTAGTCCGCCTCTGCCGGTGGCTTCCTGGCATCAACGCCCACATAGACTTTGTGCTTTCTGCTATAATTCGTGGTGCACCAACTCTGCGTGGCCGCGTCATCATGCACGGCGTTCCGGACCGCATCCATAAGGGTGGTTATATTCATATGCGTTCACCCTTCATCTTGCGTTTGAAGTTCGATGCAATGTTCGTCATGATCTCATGTTTATGTGCTCGCCAGAATGGTTCTATAATTGGCCGGGCCGGTGTTTTTAATTGCGCTGTTTTTGGCAGAAGAAAGAAATATTTTGCCACACCGGGTCTGCGTTTCTTAAATTTGCCGCCGATCCGTCTAAGATATGATCGCGCTTGCTCAGTGGCGGATTGACTAAATCCCTGTGCATGCCGTTCAACCAAGGACTGTATGCTTTTTGACGACTTTCTTGCACCCTCGGACAAATACCCGATTGCGATCCTGTATTTATTGCCCTCCGCCTTTGCGGTGTAGGCCACAGGGGCGGCGAGCTTGGATAATGGTTTGCGATTTCGTTTGCGGCCAGAGAAATACAGGGCAATCTCGGAAAGGGGATCAAGTCTCTTTCCCCCAGGTGCGCCCTCGCGGATCTCCGCCTTAAGCTCCTTAGACAACCGGAACCCCTCCACCTTACCCGCAGTCTGCGCGGCCTTGGTCTTGAACTTATTATCCGCGTCAAGAACCCGCTGAAATGTAGCCATGTTTTTAAATATTGCTGATATAGTTGATATCATATCCGTCCTCTATCCTCTGTCGTCTTCCTCTGTCCTCTGGTTCCTGATCCCTGACCTCTGTCCTCATCTTCAAATCCCCGGCCTCTCCCCTCGGTATATCTCAAGGGTCCAGGTGTAGCCATCACCGGATTTGCGGCGAAGCACGGCGTAGGTATTACCGCCGATTATCACGGCGTCTCGATATGCCGGTGTCGCTACATCACTGACCATGACCTGGATAGTGTCCGCTATGCGATTTGTTCCGTTCTTTACATCGTCCAGGTCCTCGCCGTAGTCTACAATGGCATCAATCGGTGAGCCGTTGTAGGTGATTGTCTCCGCGAACTCGTCCGTGTTTAAAAACACGGACATGTCCGTGGTGAGTTGCGATTTAAAGGTCATTATGTACGCTTGCCTCGGGCCGCGTTCCGCTGGATATTCGTTTTCATGGAGTGCGCAGGGGCGGGTTTGTTCCGGGCAGGTGCCGTATGTGCTTCCTGGGTTTCCGGTTTTTCCGGTGCATCCGGTATATCCGGTATATCGGACCCGCCGGACATATCAAGGGTGGTCTGCGCGTGAAACGGTGATTTTATGGCACACCCTATCCGTATTAGGTTCTCTGCCTCTGCGTCGGACAGATCAACCTCGGAATCGGCGGGCAAAAAAGACGAGCCCATAATGACGTTTTTTGTGATTACCATTTTCATGGTGTCTCCTTATATCTAAAACAGGAAAGCATTTTGAAACTGCCCCTACCTATTGATAGGGACAAATTTCTAATTTCTGATTTCGCTGTTACGCGGTTATATTGCTTAACAGATACCCCGCGCCGGTGAATATAAATGCCTCGTCCACATTATGCCGGACACGATAGACATCGCTTCGGATCGGCTCATCGCGGTAACTCTCCGTGACAAGATTCTCAGGGCTGTCTTCAGTCCAGAGAAATGACCTGCCGAGGCATGGCTCGCGTAGATCCATACCGCCGGTTGAGACACAAAACAGACCGCAATATTCATCATCCCACAGATCCGTAATGCTCATGGCCGTGCCTTTTTTCGAGGCATCATAAACCGCGCCGCCAACCAGAAGCTTATCCACGCCAAAGTATTGGGCGAGAATGCGTTGTTGTGCCTCCATGCCGCCGAGCTCGATTGGATTGGTGTATTGGAGGGCATCGGTAATCTCATCTGCTACAAGGAGATTTTCGAGGACCTTGAGACTTATAGCCATAACGTTCGGCATTAACCCTGATGCAGCGCGCATGGCTGTCTTTCCCGCCTTTACGTTGGCGCGGGGGGTACATGACCCAGCCGTGCTCCATTCCGTGCCCACGGCTGAGGTGCCGGTAATATTGCTGGTATTAAAAACAGCATCCGCGATTCGTTTTTCCTGACCACGAAGCAGAATATCAACGGCCCGTTTGGTCGCGACCTCCTCCGCGTCGAAAAAGCGCTGATACAGACGAGCCTCTACATCGTCTACCGCTTCCTCCCAACCATGCTCCTCGCATGCGTAGGTGCCGGTCTCGAATTCATAATCACTTCGGTTATAATTGGCTCTGGGCGCCCGCTTGGTCACGGGTGTTTTGATTAATGCCTCCACGGGTATTTTCGGGTAATCCGAGGATTGTTCAGTTACCTCGAGTATCGGGAGTATCTCAAGCCCGATAAAACCCCGGTGGGATGCCTCTGTCATATATTCGTATGCTATCTTCGCCAATTCAGGGCGTTGAATTGTCGTTGAGCTTGTTGGTCTCGGCATGATAAGCCTCCATCTTAAATTTTTATCTGGTTATCGTCTCGATCAATTCATCATTTCTTTGATCGGTATAGGGATTACGCTGTCAATAGTTTCCGTGTGTATTCAATCCACTGAGCGAGAATAATCACATCATCCGTTTCTATTGTTCCGTCCTTGGGCTGCAGGGTGAGTTCCAGCGCCGCCGGATATGCCGTCAGGTTTGCCAGGGCAAGGGTCAGGGTAAGATGTGCCACGGTCTTTGCCGTTGCGGTGCCGACCATCGCATCGGTGTCTCCGCCAAAATCCTCATCCGCGTCATACGCCGCACCCACATCATTATTAAACGCCTCAATGGTGAACTTTGTATCATCGGCATCGGTCGCGCCGGTCTTGGCCGCCAGGATATGGAGCACGGCAACGGCGGCAACATCCATATCGGGCGGGATTATGACCTTGGTGCCGACTGGTGTCGGGGTGGCGTGATTGTTCCACCGGATGCCGAGACCCCCCGCCGTGACGCAAAATCCCGGTAACGGATCAGAGGCGTTCGAGAACGCCGCCAGTGCAACGCCAGCATTGGTAATGGTGGGCATGGGGATATTGATAATGCCCTTGGCGCTGATTATATGTTGATAGATTTCCTGCAATGCCGCCTCAACCGTGGCCGCTGTGGTAAAATTCCCGGCATCCGTATGGCTAACAGTGCCAGCGGTGGTAGATTTGACGTTCCAGAACGCGACCTCGATGATATCGTCATCAGTAACGGTGGCGGGTTCTATACATATGCCCTGGGCCGTTCCGCTGACGGCATCGGATACCTGGCCGGAAGCCGCGCCGTAAAGGACGGTGCCTAATACTATGGAGGAATCAACGACACACGAAACCTCGAAGGTCCCGGAGCTCGAATTCATCCGAATGGCGATTGGATCTCCGTCTGCTGCTGCATATTCCGTGACACCGATAAAGTCCTCACCGGCGTCCGCATAAATAACCTCTGCCGGGTTCGCTGCCGGCACGGCGGAATCAATTTTAACTCTGCAGTGGGCTGCAAGGGCCTCGCCTGCGGTAAATGTTTTTTTATCAGTTGTATACATTTGTTGCCTCCTATTCTTAATTTGTTTCGTTTTTTATCGAGGGTGATTTACTGACCCACGATGGTCTATGACCGTGCATTCACCCGGAGCAAATACGCATCGTGCTCGGTGGGATGCTCGCGCGCAATCGCGGCCATGGCCGTGCCTTCCGAGCATTTATGAGCAACCTTGTAGTCCTCGCACAGTTTTTCATAAGTCTTTGGAGCGGCGCCATCTCCGCCGTCTCCTTCCCCAGCGTCGCCATCCGCGTTCCCCTGGCTATCCGGGGACTGGCTCTGAAACTTGGTGAGCATTTCTTTTTTCGCCTTTTCCGTGGCAAATGCCAGCATATCCGTGACGGTGGCACCGGGGGTGATGATCTTGCCGAATCGGTCGGCCTCTTCCTGACCATATCCCTGGACGTGCAACCCTATGATGCGATCGCGTTCCGTTGACACGGCCTCATCTATTTTGGCCTTGACCTCATCGGAAAAGTTGTCGACGGTGATTTCCTTGACTGCATCCTTCCTGAATTGCTCCATAATCTCAGGGTGATCCGTCATTAATATTTTTATATCCATTGTTTTTTCTCCTTTCTTTATGGTTTCCGCTTGTAATTTAGCGCCCTTATGCGCCATTGCCACGGCGCTTGTGTTGCTGTCCGCGCCAAGTGCACAAAATGAGACCTCTGCTAATTGTGTTTTTCTGAAAATCGTCACGGGGCCCTTTAATGCGTGGCCGTTGACCGTGACATCCTCATCCTTTTTGACATCTTCAATGGAAGTAACCGGCACATATACGCTCGCCTGCCAGGGGAAATTTTCTCGTGCGAGGCCAAGGGCCTCTATGCCGGCGGCTGTAGATTTGGAAAAGATGCCCTCCACATTGACCGCGCCATTGGATTTGTCAATCTTATCCGTCCAGCCAATGATTTGACCGGGATCGTGGTCCCGCAGGCTGGGAATTGATTTGTTCGGTAATGTCATTCCCTCAAGATCAATAATAAGATCGCCCCAGTACCAATGGTCTGCGACCATGTCGCCGGAATAGGCCTGCATATGAAAACGGGGAGGCTTGTTGTCCGTCGCCGGGTCCGTGTCTTGAAATGACACGGGGGCAAGCTGGAATGTGACTGCCTCCGCTGGAATATCTTTCATGTGAGTTTCCTGGATGTGCTCGGGTAGTTTCTGCCTAATTTTTAGTTGCTCCAACTGCTCTTTCAGGGTCAAATTGGACATTGTATTTTTTCTCCAGTTCGTTTATTTTTTTTATCTCCATGGCCCTGGTCTCCAGGGTCTCGTCCAGGTCCTGGCCTTTTGATGCAAGAACGGCGGACAGAGTGGTCATATTGTTTTTGAGTGCTGTTTCATTGCCCTTTGCCTCCTTAACCGGATCAACCCACTGCCATCCGTTTGGTATCCATAAGGCCTTTGTGTATTCCCGGCGGTTCTCCAAGAATCCCGGTGCGTCAAACTCTCCGCGAAGCCAGGCTTCCTCCAGGACCATTTCCCAGGCGGGCTGGCACAGATGATTGGAAAGCCATTGTTGGCGAAACTGAAAAAACTTGCGGGCCTCTAACAGTGCTGCGCGTGCGCTGGAATAATTTGTCTTTGAGAAATCCTTTGCGAGTAGTTCATATGGCAAATCCAGGGAGACACCTATTGCCCGGATGATCCGCTCCATGAATGGATCGAATGTAGTGCCGGGACGATTCGGGGAAAATTCCTTGATGTCCTCACCGGGAGCCATATAGCGGATAATCCCCGGCTCCATATATTCCACGGGCTTGCCCTCGGAGTCCGTTTTGCCATCCGAGGCATTAACACGCATGGGGTAGGGGTTTGTTGAAGTAATATATAAGCTGTAGCAAGCCGCCGCACGGGATGCGATAAGCTCGGTTTCAAGGCGCTCACCCATATTCTTAAACATCGTCATCGCAGGGGCGAACCAGGGAACGCCACGACTCTGACCGGGACGCTGCTGATGATAAAGGTGAAAGACATTCCTGCGGCCCATGTCGTTCCATGCCGGAATGCGGGAGTAGTCGTTTGTTTTGTATTGACCGGAGAGGGCATAATCTCCGGGATGGTGTTTCTTTATGTGATATGCAATGGGCTGGCCGCGACTGCCGATCTCTATGCCGCCTCGGGTTTTACTCCGGGCCGTTGCCTCCATGGCCGGCGGTGTGTTGATCCGATCCGCCTCTATTAGTTCGAGGGCGAGCGAGTATGGGCGGCGGTCCTCGATCATAAGGGGTAAAATAAATAATTCGCCGTTCTCAAGGATCTGACGCTGGGCCATGGCCTGAATCTCATCGAAATCAAGCCGGTTTGTGCTGTCCGCGTGTATTTTCCATTTTGACCAGGCTCGTTCCGCTTGACGTTGTAACTCCAGGGCATGATCAGGATCTATACCTAATCGCTCCGCGTTTATTTGACTTTGTGGTTTAATGCCGCTGCCAACTGTATTAGTGACGACTGTGTTTGTAGCGCCGGATGCGATGGAGTTATTTCGATTCATATCCCGGGATCGTTGGCGGAGACTGGGGAGATCGCTTAATATATCCTGGTCGGCTGATCCGCCGCCTGGAAGCCAGCGATCATAGGGCCTGTTTTTTTTAGCGCCGTTGTAGCCTGAGAAAGCATATTCCGAGGCAAAGCGGGCGGCATCTCGTTTGTATCCCCAGGAGGGGGACACAAAGTTTATGGCCCTCTCAAACCAATTATCCTGGTTTTTGCTTCGTGGTTTAGAACGAGGCATAATTTTTTAACCCTCCCTGCTCTGCCGCGAGCACTGCCGAATATTCCCGGCGTGTGTCATATAGCTGTTTGAGGGTCATATGTTCAAGGCTCCGATTGCCGATGGTGTATGAATGCACCGCGCCGCCTGTGAGCTTGGCATTGATCGCATCGTCGATATTGTCTATGATTGTTTGTGCCGCCGTTGTCGTGATTTCCTCCTATGTAATATTTCTTTACCCGCCAATCTTTGTGGCGGGCCCTCCGCCCATCAAAAAGGTGGGAGTGACCCGCCGCGCCAGGGTAAAAAACGCGACGGATCACAAGGAGGAGAGAATGAAAAAAGAAAACCTTCGTTGAGAGAAAATCGTAGCACGGGTTTTGTGGGAAAATGGGGGTTTTGCGGAAGATGTATATTAAATGTATAGAAGATGTATGTTAAATGTATAGAAGATGTATGTTAAAAGAACTTGACAGGGAAAATTAGCTGCTCGTGGATTTTGTGCAAATTTGCGGGATATAGGGAAAAAACAAGGCCATTATTTGGCCTGTGTTGGGTTTAAAAGGGAGGGTGAGGGTTATGGTATGGGGGTGGGTATTTGGGGCGATTGTCCCCCATTATTTGTTTCTCGCGCAAAGGCGCAAAGATAAACATAATTTATCAGAGCTTAGGGCGCCCTTCTCTTGTTTGGCTGACTCGCAGATGCTCTGCGCAAGTATAATGCACGGGGCCGTATGGCTCGTAATCTACCCAACCGGCCTTGAAATTATCCCTCTTTAGTACGTCTCTACAGGCGTTTATCGCAGGTTTGCCACAAACCTCGCATGTTTTATTCCACATAATATTTATCCTTCCTCCCGGCATAACGTCTGAGCTCACCGGCTGATTAGCTATTGGTGTCCGGTTTAAGAATATAACCGTTATCTTTTTCAGATTTACAATAATCTTCAATCAAAATAAAGCCTTCTTTGCGGCCATCCGGATAAGTGACTACAGCCTTATCTCCATCATTTAATAAATCTGCATCTATGCCGGATATATGTTCTCGGGCCTCTTCTATCGTTGCCGCTTTAAACTCATACGTTTTCATGATTTTTCTTTTTCAGCATTTTTGTTATCTTAAATTTTGATGCTTTTAAATAACATCGTCTATGGGCTTTCCCTGTCATAGTCTTGATATATCCATCTTTGATAGCTGTTTCGCATACTTCACAAATGATTTCTTTCATGGGGTTCTCCCTTTATTTAATTTCGCCGAGTCGCAAGATAAAAACCTCTTTTCCGGCAGACGCGCCCCATTCAACAATGCCGAGACCTCGATATACCCCGGTTAATTCGATTGTAAAACACGGTGCAGACTTCCCATACCCATTGCGAAAGTGAATTGCATCAAACTTTTTACCGAGAAGGCGCTTACGCCAATAAGGCTTGATCTCCCGGTATTCTTCTCTCTTGATACCGGCCAGGATCATATCAAACCATTTCTTTTTGAGTGTAAGATGTAAAATATTCATAAGCATACCGTCCTAATCAGCCGCAGTTTGTTTGCGGTCGGCTGGGTTTGCTGGTTATGCCTTGCTACTGGTTTTCTCAATTGGATTATTTCCCCGTATTCTTGAGGGCACTTGCCCACAGGATGATAAACTTGCTTATATTTATGTGAACACCAATAACAATATTCATTGACTTTTTTCATCTAATCCTCGTAAGCGGAGTCCTCTTCCTCCAGAAACTCATCAAATGATCCCACGGCCCATGCGTAAAAGAATTCCTCGACTCTATCTTTGTGGGCAAACCAACGGCGGTTTTTTGTGCGAGCGGGCAGACCCTCGTCGTATAATGTCTTAAACGTGCGACGATCTTGCACGCCGATAAAGTCGAGGATCTCTTGTATGCCCACAAGTATTTTATCACTTTGTTTCATAGTAATATATTAGCCCGATTTCTGAAAGGTTTAAATTCCTTTAATAATTCAATGTCGTGATCCCCGATATTATTTTGTAACTTGCTGATCTTCTCTAACTGTTTTTTTCGCTTTTTTCTGTATTGTTTTCTTTTTTCGTTGGTCGTCATTTTCTTATGCCCCCTGCATCCAGTTTTTGTGCGGATCTACCCATTTTGGACGGTTCTCTCTGATATCCTGCTGCTGTGTATGTGCGGCATTCTGTTTGCTTTGTTGAATCTGTGTGCCTATTACCTGGATGCCGCCTAACCATTCGGGGTCCGCACAGGCGGCGGCGTAGACCTCGCAGTCAAGATAATCGTTTCGTTTGCGGACTTTTTGCCATGTCATGTTTCCCTTGCGGTCCCGTACTTTTTCCTCTGCCGTGATGTGGCGGGCGTATTTCTCGTCTGTCTCGGAGTGGAGAAAAAAGGCCTGGGGTTTGTCCAGGGGTTGCTGCAGGCGATAGTGGACTGACTCCTTGAATTTATCCGTATCCAGAATATATATTATGAGGCCACCGGGGATGGGAACACCGCGTTTGCCGGGCATCCGGTCGATAATTGATTGCTTGATTTTATTTACCATATTCCATGATGCGCCCTTGACACCGAACGCCACGCCCTGGCTGTGCTCGCGGAGCCAGGAATAAACCTCTTCCGTACTGGTGAGCCCGGTTTCCTCATCTATGGTGCCGCCGGTGTCTATTGCCGCGCGCCAGATTTGCATGTAATTATCCGTGCCTTGTATTGAGTATCGATCCTCAAAAATAACCTGGTAAAGGTGATCCCATGAGAGGAGATAATCGTACCGGATAAGCCAGGATGTATAGTCAGCGGCCCAGGCACGTATCACGAAATAAATTCCTTTTTTCTGCGGGTCTATGCCTGCGGTGAGGGCCACTGCATCAGGGGAAACGATGAGCGGGGGAAGGTCTGTTTTATGTGCAAGGATCTCGGAGCCTTTTTTTGAGACGACGATATCCCGCCATGTCTGGGCAAGCCAGGAGTTTTTAAAGTTGCGGAGCTTTTCCGGGTCGTTTTTTGACATAAAGAATGTTGACAATATATCGCCCCACGTAAGCCAGGGCGAGTAGAGCGATGAGAGGAGATACGCCTTGCTGCGGATAACGGGCGGGGGCGTAGTAAGCGGATGCCATATGCCGGCGGTGAGCATGGCGGTTTTGTGTATGCTGAGAATCGGTTCACGGCATTCCGGGCATTGATAATACGCGGACTCGCGGACCTCCTGGAGATAGGTGGGGGAGTCGCTGTCCAGATCGTCCGGTTTTTGTATATTCTCCAGTTTGAGCTCGTGAAGATGGCCACAGTGCGGACATGGCACATAATACACATACTGGACATCGCACATATTGCGCTCGATGGTGACCTGGCCGGTCTCGACCGTGGGCGTGGATACAATAATCGTCTTGCGGTTCCAGTAGTTTTTCTGGCGTTCGCGGGCCAGGGATATGGGGTCCGCCTCATCCGCGCGGGAGATCTTGGGGTATTTATTCACTTCGTCAAAGAATACATACCGGCAGGGACGGGTTGCCAGGGATGCCGGGGAATTTGCACCGGCCAGGGACAACACCATGCCGGGAAAGGTCATTTCCATAGTCGTAAAAAGATCAGCGTTGGCGGGTTTGAGATCGCGGAGATCATCCGAGGCATTGATCATGGGCTGGATACGGTTGCGGCTGGTATACTTGGCAAGGTCCACGGTAGGCATGACAAAGAGGACGGATGCCGGGTCCTGGTCGATCACATAGCCGAGGCAATTATACATAGCCTCTGTCTTTCCGACCTGGCTTGCAAACTCAAGCACAAGCGTTTCGATATCAGGATCTGAAAAGGCATCCATCGGCTCTTTGAGGTAGGGTGTACGAATGGTGCGCCAGGGGCCGGGCTCTGAACTGGTTTTCGGGAGGAGAACGCGTTTTTTATCCGCCCATTCCGACACGGTGAGGCGTTCCGGTGGCTTCCATGCCGCCCGATCCATCTCGGTCCAGCACGTTGTAGTGTCGATCATGGGTTGTGGTTTCATCGTACATCGCCTCCATAGGGCCGGGCGAACCGATTAAGCAGATCCTCTATTTCCTGGTGTAGTATTTTTTCCATTGTTCGCTTGTCGTGTCCCTCCAGGAGGGGCGGTAATTTCCTTTCAAGACCAGTAAGGGCGGTCTTTGTCTCTGTGATCCGGGCGACGCGCTGGAGCTCGACATCTTCTTTTGATATGAGGGCGCCTAATTTTTCTTCAAGATTTATCTCCGCTGTACGGGTTTTAGCCATTATAAGACGAATTTCCCATGTAGATTTATCGCTATTTACAATGTCTCCATCCATGCCCTGAAAAGAGAGTGCCTTTTGCCCTTCATGGCCAAGCCACCATTTGTCGAGATCATCCAGATCATACGTGCCATCGCTATTTTGTGGCAAACCATACTTTTTTTTATAGTCGGATACTGACCGCACACCCCGCCCAAGGTGTCGAGCAACCTCTTTTAATGTTTTTACGGTCCGCCGATTTGTATGTTTGTCCCGGCAATCTGTCTCAAATTTTTCTAATTGTTCTGATTCATGGGTAGTAATCTTCTTTTTATTATCAAGTTTATCATAGACATTTTGGATATACTTCTGTCTACCTGGCTCCAGTTTAGATAAACAATCTTCTATCGCAATTTTTATATCGAAAGTATTATCGAGCATTAGAGGAATTATACCTTCCGAATAGATTTTACATTCATCATAGTGGGCTTTAACGATTTTAGCTTATCAGATCTCATTTATTATTTTTTTATCTGCAACCCATTTTTAAATTTTGACTCAGCGAAACATCGAGCTGAGGGGGTAAC
>Ga0208769_1001293_pt1 | contig 11136 bp, 17 predicted proteins | sample AntAceMetag02UKC_FD_184768 | JGI IMG/M metagenome (GOLD analysis project Ga0208769, IMG submission 184768) | Saline lake microbial communities from Ace Lake, Antarctica- Antarctic Ace Lake Metagenome 02UKC (SPAdes) (version 2) | ecosystem: Environmental > Aquatic > Non-marine Saline and Alkaline... | reverse complement strand
TAAATATCAACATTTGAGTATGGCTGTTAAAAACATCGGATATAGGGTCGTGCTAATAGGTGGAAGTGATGACCCTCCATGTGATTGCGACTTTGATTTGAGAGATAGGTTGACGTATACTGAAAGTGCTTACGTCATGGATAAGGCTGTTGGTGCTATAGCTGTAGACGGGTTTGTTACGCACCTTGCTGGTGCTTTAAATATTCCGTCAGTTTGTATTTTTGGACCTGCTCCTGCACGGGTAGTTGGCCCAAGATATGACGACAGAAGTAGACTGATAGAGCTTGAACCAAATAAACTTGACGTATGTCCGATATCTTCAAATTGTTATGGACAACCTAATAAGAATGTCTGCCAAAGTCCTTGCATAAATACTTTAAACCCCCTTACCGTTAAGAAAGAACTGCTTAAGCTGATAGGGGTAAACAAATAATGGATAATAAAAATAAATATTACACATATGTATATTTAGATACTCGGAAGGAAGGGGTTTATAAATACGGTGAGTACGAGTTTTCGCATGAACCATTTTATGTGGGGAAGGGTAGTGGTAAAAGGTATCTTTTTTCTACACATAAATATAATACATATCTTATGAATAAAATAAACAAAATCAATATAGAATCTACGGGTACAGTTATTCACTTTGTATCTAAGAGTTTGTCTGAGCAAGATGCATTTGATTTAGAGATAAAACTTATTAGTCTTATCGGTAGGAAAGATAAAAAGTCGGGCCCATTACTAAATCATACCGATGGAGGTGACGGTATGTCTGGCTATAAAATATCACAAGAAACCCAAAAAAAGAAAGAGGCTTCTTTTAAAAAAACCATAAACGCAGAAGGTTATATAGACCCAAGAATAGGTCGGAAGTTTTCGAAAGAACACATAGCTAAGGTTATTGCTAGTAATCTTAAGACTAAAAGTGGTATTGGATATATTAATCCATCTCTTGGTAGAAAACACTCAAAAGAACACATAGTAAAATATACCTCAAGTCGTGCAAAAACCGTGGGTGCTATTGGGTATGTAAACCCGAACACTGGCAAAAAAAGACCAAAGGGTGCTAACGAAAAAATGCTTGCCACTCGTAAAAAAAATCAAGTAGCAGGATACATTAGCCCTTTAAGCGGAAAAAAAAGACCCAAGGATGTAATAGAGAGATGTGCTTCTACTTATAAAAAAAATAGAGAATTAAAAATCGAAGAGTTATACCAATCTATTATTAATTTAATAATAAGAAAGGAAAAAGTAATATGTGGATTGTGATGAAATCAAAGAACGAGGAGAATAGTGTTGAAAGATGTATCTCAGATTTCCATGACGAGCAGTGGGTTTCTGGCATTAGAGTTGTTGACGGAAAATCAGCAGACTTTACGGTACATTTACTGAAACAGTTTCCCAAGGTAGAAGTTTTTTCACATGAATATTTGGATTTTTACCACGATCAGGAAATTATGCAAGCTAACATTATGTGGTCATACGTCCCCAACGGTGAGATTGGTTTCTCTCTTGACTTTGATGAGAGATGTAACGCACCCTTAAAGGAATTCTTGTCACAAGTCGATGAAACAAACGAACTCCCTGAAGGTGCCGACATGGTTCATGTAGCAAGACGAACAGTGGAAGTGATGAGGCACGAAGACAGCCCATTTGCTATTCTTGATAAAAAAGGATGGCCCGTAGAGAGCCACCAAATTGGGCAGTTTCCAGATGCGCAACCCCGCTTGATAAGGTCGTCTCCGTATATCCACTGGATACAATCGCCACATCGAGTTGCAACGGGTTTCAAGAAAAACCATAATCTTAACCCTGATTGTTACATCGAACATTTTGAAAAAGAGGATGCGAGGTCGAGGCGGTGGATTGAACGTAGATGGCTTAAACCAATTGCATCAAGGAAAGCACTTGGACTTCCTGCTGATTTACATGAATGTTCACCAAAGCCAGAGTTCGCTGATTCGGCAGACATAAGTTACTGGAAGGACATTAAATAATGGGTGACATAGCTAAGGTCTTAAGCAAGATAGAACTAGAATCCAAACCAATGTTTAACAATAGTGTAAGGATTGGAGTGTCTGAAGCTGTGCATTTACATTGGAGAGATTTAAGAATACTAATGTCACCAGTTCAAGCTGAGTCTTTCTTTGATGGTGCCGTTGAAGCTGGCAGGGTTTGGGACGGTAAATTAAGTGTTGTTGATAGGGTATTAAAGAACACGGAGTTGAACACAGATATTTTGTTTGGTGATGAAGCTAAGGTTGAGTTGTTAAAGGACGGTAATATACATGTTCATTGGAGAGATTTAAGGTTAGAATTGACACATGATGATTTTAGGGAATTATCATGTCTACTTGAAAACGCATTAATTGAACTTGGTGGTATATAAATGAATAAAATAGCAATATTTGCTACAAACTTTGGAATAGATAAACCAAACCCGTTTTACAACATGTTTGTAACGGAGTTAAGTAGGTACTCACCTAGTGATTTCATGGTTGTTAATAAACTTGAGGATGCTGAAGTTGTTTTTCTGTTCACGCCTACTGAGTCTAGCTACAAACCAGACCTTTCGCTTTCTGAAAGGTTGAAAGATAAAAAGATTGTTCTAGTAAATGTATCAGAAGGGTGGTCTTTTTATGGCAAGACTGAAGAGTTCGGGAGGTTGTTGTTGTCGCCACCGTTAAATGGGATATTTTTGGCTTTTAATACTCATCATCAAAAAGGTAATATCTACCACACTACATCTGGAATAAAAACCTATGACTTTAACTTCCCAATAATGGCATTAGACCCAATATTCCCATCTATCGTTACCAACCATACAGTTCAAGATAAACATACTTTTTTAAATAGAACGTATGACTTGTCAATAATATGTGCTTGTTTTAATGTAGCTAGAAAAAAAATGTTAGGCATGGTTGAGAGTTGGGAGGGTAACACATTTACACACAATTCTATGTTGAAGGGTAGATTGCCAATAGGAAGTGTTTATAAAGAGCAAGAGAACAGCAAGATATGTATCAGTGTTGAGGGCGGTTCCTATAAGATGGCTAGACATCATGAAATTACGCTTAATAGTATTGTAGCAATACACCCTTACGATTACGAGTATTCATACCCTTGGATTGATGGAGAGAACTGTATTGTACTACCTTATGATAACAACACGGATCAGTTTGAGTCTGAGGGCATAGAGCGTGGGGGGTGGTATAGATATTTAGGTAGTCCCGATGTAAATTTGTGTAGAGATAAGATTCGGTACTATATTGATAACGGTGACGAACTTTATTCAATGTATCTTAATAGCATAAAAACATCTGAAAGATACAGACCAGACAATTATTATAGAGACTATATTGGTAAAGCGGTGATAGAATACTATGGAGGATAACATGGATAAAGTAATGATAAGAATTGACGAAATATCTCCATACGATGGGCATCATCCGCCAACAGATGATGGGTGGCGTGACGTTGAAGCTAAACTAAGCGACCCTGCCAGTACAAAGGGGTATCACGATAAGGGGGCTAGGGTGGTATTGGATGGTATACTTAATGGTGGAGAAATTACCCCAATAGCCGTAAGGCTTACAAAAAATGTATATTTCGATATCAAAAGAAAATATGAACGGCTTGATGGATGGAAAAGATATATGGGAAGCAAGTTGGCGGGTAAACAAACAATACCATGTTATGTTTTTGCTGAAGAAGGTTCTTATGGTGGGATACAGCAAGGATGTGAATTGTGGGAAATAGAACCGAAAGGAAGTCATGTTTAAGAGAGACGACATACCACAGTGCTTTGCTTTTGAATTATCAAATAGGTGTAATCTTTCAAGATATCATCCCAAGTGTCCCACAAAAGCAGATGCAGAGCCAATAATATTAAGTACAAAAATAATAAAAGATACCATAGATTACTTTGGTGAGCAAAAATATAATGGGACTATTTATTTTAATATTTATAACGAGCCAATGAACGACCCAAGATTGTTAATGCTTATGCATTACGTTAAAGAGCATTGTGGCTGTAACATGAACCTGTGGACTAACGGTTGGTATTTAGACCAAAACCTAGTTAATGAAATTAATGATTTAGGTGTACATATCACGGTTACTAGTTACTCTGACAAAGACAAGGCCCGTGTTGATAAGCTAAACGGAAAGCTTGTGTCAAACCAACATGAACTAGACGGTAGGATGGACATATATAGCCAACCATCCACAAATCAAGGCAAGTGTCACTTCCCCTCTACTTATGGCATGATTAATCACAAGGGTTATTTGGTGCTTTGTTGTATGGATTGTGAGTATACACATCACTTTGCCGACCTTAACGTTATGGGTATTAAGGAAGCACTTGGGTCTGATGAAAGAATAAAAATATGTGAAGAGTTGGAGTCTGGCGCTAGAACTTTAGACGTATGTAAAAAATGTAAACCTCCGGGTTGGGGGATATAATCTTAATGAAGGAGAAAAGATGAAACCGTGGAAAGAATGTTTTGGATGGTTCGGAGAACCTGACGGTGAGAAGTTGCAAGAATTAGCAAAAGATAAGATATGTGTTGAAGTTGGAAGTTATGAGGGCAGGTCTACAGTGGCCCTGCTAGAGGTTGCAAAGCATGTTAATGCCGTTGATTACTTTCGTTCACACGCAAATGGTCAATGCCAAGAAGATTTATTCACAACACTTGACAAGTTTAAAGAAAACACGTCTGGCGCAGAAAACTTAACCGTATGGATTGGTTCATCTCTTCATGCATGTAGAAACTTTGAAGACGATTCTGTTGACCTTGTTTTTATTGATGCATTACATACATATGAAGCTGTATTGTGCGACATAGTGGCGTGGTATAACAAACTAAAGATGGGTGGTACGTTTTGCTTTCACGACTACAATTCTCACCCACCAGTAAAAAAAGCAGTTGATACAATATTTAGTGGTGTAGAGTCTATATCTGACTTTGCTTATACAACCAAAAAGTTTCCAAATATTTGGGATAGACGTTAATTAATAGCAACACAATCCATTAATGGAATAGAGGAATTAATATGAAACCAGACATAACATTAGTATTCCCAAGCAGTCCGTTTCTGTTGAATCAGATAATGTTCCCACCGTTGGGTATAATGTATCTGAGTGCTTTTTTGAAACAACATGGTATGGCAGTACAGTGCCTAGACATGGCGTTGGGACATACTGCTGACATGGCAGAGTCTGACATTATTGGCCTGTCTTTCACTACACCACAGAGAGATGAAGCGTTTAAGTTGGCTAAGCATTATAAAGAGCAAGGTAAGTATGTAATAGCCGGTGGCCCTCATCCTACTCACATGCCAGATGAATGTAGAGAGAACGGTATAGACTGTGTTATTGCAGGTTACGGAGAAATAAAGCTATTGAACAAGATTTTAGAAATTCGTGGGATGCCAGTATCGGTACAAGAAGATGGTTATAAAATAGACGACTTCCCTATGCCAGACAGGGAATGTTTACCAATACACGACTACTATCAAGAGATTGAAGGCAGACAGTCAACTCCACTGATTGCTTCAAGGGGATGTCCCTACGGGTGCTCATTCTGTAGCAAGGTGAGTCCAAAATTTAGCATTCAGTCTGCTGAAAGAACACTAACTGAAATAGATCACTTAAATTCAAAGTATGGATACACCGCCTTCTCAATATACGATGATACTATTGCCGTAGATAAAAAAAGGCTGAGCATTTTGGCAAACGAATTGGTAGACAAAGGTTACAAGTTTAGATGCTTCTGTAGGGCAGACCTTTTGAACGATAAAAACGTTTGCCTGGATTTATCAGCAATGGGTGTAGTAGACGTTGGTATTGGTATTGAAAGCGGTTCAGACTATATATTAAAGAAGAACATGAAGGGTAGTACCGTTGATGTAAATACTATAGCCGTTAAAAACCTACAGGAAGTTGGGGTAAGAGCAAAAGCGTTCTTGATAGTAGGGCTTCCGGGTGAGAACGAAGACACGGTAAGAGAAACCGCTAAATGGATAGAGGATGCTAAACCAGACGACATTGGTGTATCAATGTTTCAACCCCTTCCAGGTTCTGATATTTTTAAGCATCCAGAAAAATATGATATAGAATTTGAATATAACGGTAACCCAATGTGGTATAGAGGGACACCGGGTGAATACAAACCAATGACAAGAACTAAGGACTTGTCTACGGATAGGATAATAGAACTTAGAGACCAATTAGAGGGTAACTATAAGCGGGAGGAGTTACTTCAATGAGAATAAAAGATATCGAGGTTAAGTTTGACATTGAAAGCACCTGTAAAATTTGTTGCAGGAACACTGATTGTGTTCACAATATGATTAATGATCGTAGGTGTGAAGATATTTTATGCAACCTCAAACACGTAGAACTTGATGAAAACGGTAGGTGTATGTGCTTTGCAGAAAGGATAAAAACCAATGAGTGCTAAAATATATTGGATATGCAATAAGTGTGGTACCGAGATTGAAGACACGGTTCAGCTATCTGGCGGTAAGTACACATGCACAAACTGTGGCGCAGAAAAGGACTCTCCTTACATTGAACGGCAGTTACTACAACGTGGCAAGATGAACCACGAAAAACCCAATAAGGAGGAGAACCAATGTTAGACCTTTTTGTTATAAGCGTACATCAACCCAACTCTGATTTTGTAGAAGCAGTAAGTTCATTTAATGGTAGAACGCACAGGATGTACACTGTAGAAAACATGTCTGAAATAAACGAGATAGAAAAAGATTCTGAATGGTACGGGGTTATGTATGACAACGAGTTGATACAGGAAGAACTGCTTGAGGCACTGCCCGTATTCTTTGAACAGTCACAGGCCGACGTTCTGATAGCTTACCGTGGCAACGATGACAACCTTAAACCAGCCTCAAAGGGGCCAAGGTTTTTCAGGGGAGACATAATGTTGAGATGTGATTGTCTCAACGTGGCAGACGAGGAAGGTCTTGTTTTTGACACAATATTAAACGGATGGATTTTAAATAATGTCAGCACCTAAGAATATAACACAATACTTTGCAATGCTAGATAAGCTTGCAGCTGGCTCTAAGAAGGTTGTCGAAGAAGACACGCCTTTTATAAACTCGGTGTTGTTTAGAAATCTAATCTCTAAGAATATTATGAAACAAAAGTACGCAAGTTCATTTAAGGCACTGAGCACAAAGTATGCTGAGAAAAAGGCAAAGCTCGGCTTGGGTGTTGGTTTTTGGAGACTGTCTACCGACCTGCTTATGAGCTTGAAGTCATTTAAATACAAGAAGGGTAAGCTTAAAGGTTGGGTTGGGGGCGTAATGCCGGGTGCGAGAAACGCAAAAGGTGAAGACATAACTAAGTACGGTCTTGCAGTAGAAAACACGATTAAGGGTGGTAGGCCCATGTTTGGTTTAACAACAGAGGATTACTCGGCTAAAGAGTTCAAGGAAATAGGTAAAAAAGCAATAAAAAAAGTTAAACTTTTATGGAGATAGTAATGAACACAATCAACTATGAAAAAATGTCGCCAGTTGAACTTGTAAAGATAATAAAAGAAAACTTTGCAGAGCACAAAGATGCCAAGCTGTCAAGGTACAGTATTAAGTGGGGGAAGTGGTCTAGGCAGATGAACATAGCGATAAGGACAAGACTTGAAGGTAACGAAGCAGAAGTCATAAAAGATAAATTAATGGTAGTGCAAAACTATTGGAGGTTGGTATCAGAGATACTCGAACTTTATTCGTCCAGTGGGTTCTTTAATGGTCTTAAAAGAAACAAGTTTATTGATGAAGCAAAAGGGTTAGAAAACATTATAAAAGAGGCATAGCATGGGACTCGAACCAACAGCAAGAGAATCAAACTTACGTGACAGCATTAAGAAGTACTTTGTTGACCGTATACACAAGACACATGGGATAGCACTTAGGATGTTTGATAAAAACTTAGGTACCCCAGCAACACAGACCAAGGCCGTAGATCAGTGGGTATCTATCTCCATGGGTAGTAAGACAAGGGATATTGTTTCGTCCTTGGTTTTGGAAATCTATTGTAGCACACGTAAGGATGCCGAGGGATTCAAGCTATCACAGCTTACAGATACAGTGTACCAGTATCTTGTAGACCTCACACAGACAGACAGGTTGGCAAGGATACCGTTCTATCAAAGTAAACCGAAGGGGCAGGCTTGGGTGTTACTCGGTTCTCTTTTAGTAACAGACATTATCGAAAGCGATGACATTGAGGGTGAAGATAAAACCAAGTTTAAAATATTAACAGTTAGCTTGAGATGGCCAGCAAACGTCTAGGAGATGAAATGGGAGAGAAGATATTTATTAACTGTGAGAAGTGTGGGAAAAGGCTGATTGAAAGACTTCCGAACGGACTGTTTAGATTCCTTTACGGCAAGAGCTCTAAGCATTCGTTGGATATGACACCAGCCGTTGAGATGGTAATAAAGGGTAATGTTGAGATTAAGTGCTTAAGTAGGAAATGCAAGCATGTTAATAAGCTGAATTACCTTCCAAATATTGAAGAATAATCGCTTGTCGGTAACTAACCACTATGCGAAGCTCTGGGTAACAAATTAAACATGAACAGAAAGGATTAAGTTATGGCAAGAACAGGCCCAACAACAAACGATTCGACAACCGTAAAACTTGGATTGGCTCAAATCAGAGTCCTAGATTCGACTACAAACATCGCTGAAAAAGATGCTGTGGGAGAAACAACTGACTCAATAGGTACTTTGTCAATGACCAAGTACACCGGAGACACAGAGTTTTATAAACTAGAGTCTGGTTTCCCACTTTCAACAGATGCATACTTCCCTCTTCGGGAGAATGCAAGCATTGAGTGTGGCATCAGAGAAATGACACCGTACAACTGGGCGTTAATCTATGGAATAGACCCTGTGGGTAGCTACGCAGAAGAGCATTCTGGTGAGATTAACCTCGGTGCAAGAGTTACTCCTGCATATCTCAGGATGGAAGCACATTATACGTATCCTGATGGGTCAAACAAGATGTATATCATCTTCCCAAGAGCAGTTGTAACCTCAACAGTTGAAGAAGACAGCCAGCTAGAAGAAGCTTCTTCTGTCCCTGTTACCTTTACAGCTACACCAGCAGATGATTCTGTTACCGATGGCAATGCAGCATGGAATAGTGCACCTCTTGGTAGAATTTACTGGGCAGAAGCATAAACACTAACAATCTTATTTAAGAAAGGATTTAAAATGGAACCAATATCAAACCCAGAAGCAGAGAACAAAACGATGAACCCTCAGATTGCGAGTGTCTATATAGGCATTCGTAGTTTGAGACCCATCGAGATACTACCCTTATCAATGGGAGACTTGAACAAGATAATCACATTGGTAGAAACAGACCTAAAGGAATATATGGAACGTAACCCTGAGGGTGGTACTGAAATTACAATAGGTACGTTCATAGTTAACACCATCAAGAACAATATGACCAAAGTTCTTACTCTTGTGTTGGACGCTAAAGACGATGACGTGGATGGTATACTAAATGAAATGACCACCATGCAAGCAAGTGGGATTGTTAAAATAATTTACGAAGAGAACTTCTTCAACCCATTTGAAAAAAACTTAAAGAGCCTTCTCGCTCAGACTCTGGGAAGGCTGTTTCCACAGCAGACGCAGTTAGAACCGTCATTAGAGGTTACGGAGGATACAGAATTGAAGACTTCTACAGAAAGCGATGGTCTGAAGGAGGAGTAACCAAGAATCAGATGTTATTCTTCTACAACAGAGCACAGGAAGAAGAATACGAAAACATGAAGTTCCAAGCTGGACTACAGGGTGTTGATTTAGACAAGGAAGTTGGTAAGCAACAGACAGTCAAGACCACCAAGGGTGAGGTTACGTTGCCCGGAGAGTTTATGTTCGGTGACCCAGCAGAGAACGAAGACCTGTCAGATAAAGAGAAAAAGGAACTAACGGATAAGATGATGGGTATGCACAGAAGGTGGGCAGGTAATAAGTTGAAAGGTACATAGGCATGGCAGAACAGACATTAATTCTTGGAACATTATTTACGGGTAGGCTAGACCCTTCGGTTAAGAAGTCAATTGGCACGTTTAAGCGTCTAGTGAGAGGTGCTGGCAGAGAGGTGGATAAAAGCTCTGCTAAAATTACCAAGCTTAAGGCCAACGTTAAGGGGTTAAATAATACCATAAAGCAAGGCACCGCCCCAATAAGGAAGTATGGGGCTGGGATGACAAGTCTGGCTGGTGCGTTTAAAACTGTTCTTACCTATGGTGCTGCTGGGATGGTTATCATGGGGATAACACAAGCTTTTAGGGCTGGTATTTCAGAGATAGTTGCATACGACCAAGCATTAAAGAACCTTGAAGCAATTAGTGGTGCAACAACACTTGAACTTGAAGTTATGGGTTTAAAGATAAAGGGTGTTGCCAAGACCACAAAGTTCTCCACCCGTGAGATTGGGCAGGGAATGGTAACAATAACACAGGCTGGTTTCAATGCCACCGAAGCAATCCAGACCATGCAAGCTGTTGCAGACCTAGCAACGGGTACATTGAGTAGCATGACCACAGTTTCCGACCTTTTAACAACCACGCTTAGAGCTTTTGGTTTAAAGGCACTTGAGTCTGGCAGGGCTGCTGATGTCATGGCAAACGCAGTCAACAAATCAAAACTTACCGTAGATAAACTAAGGATTGCATTCAACTTTGCAGGTGCTGCTTCTGCTCAGGCAGGACTGTCTGTTGAACAGACCGCAGCGTCCCTAATGGTTTTAGCAAATAATGGTCTCAGAGCTTCTACAATCGGCACGGGTTTTCGGCAAGTCCTAAAGCGACTTATTGCCCCCAACGAGAAGCTTAGGGATGCTTACGTCTCTGCTGGCGTTGCGTTGGAAGGTCTTACTATTGACCAGACACAGAGTTATGAACAAGTGTTAAGGAATATAACCGCAGTTCTGTTCGATGCTGAGAGTGGAACGGTTAACATGGCCAAGGCTTTTACATTGTTCGGTCTCCGTGGTTCTCAAGCAGTCGCAATTCTTGTTAAGGAATTCCAGTCTGGAAAATTTAATGAGGCACTAAAGAGAACGTTCGCAGTTGGTACGGCAGCG
>Ga0208769_1001292_pt1 | contig 11144 bp, 30 predicted proteins | sample AntAceMetag02UKC_FD_184768 | JGI IMG/M metagenome (GOLD analysis project Ga0208769, IMG submission 184768) | Saline lake microbial communities from Ace Lake, Antarctica- Antarctic Ace Lake Metagenome 02UKC (SPAdes) (version 2) | ecosystem: Environmental > Aquatic > Non-marine Saline and Alkaline... | reverse complement strand
GATATTAAAAAAAGTAGTAAATTATTTATGCCAATAGATAAGGTGTTTATTGAAATTCCTAAATGGGTTATAGAAACAAAGGAATATGTTTTACAAAACTCTGGAGGTGTGTTTATATTTAATGAAATAATGGGTGAAAGAGAAATGACTACAGTATATAGCATATGGATGATTACTAATAAACTTACTGGAGATATAAATATAAAGCCAATTAATTTTTCTGCTATGGATTATATCTCTCATTCTGGAATTAAAGATAATGAGTTTGGTCATGGAATTAAAATAGGGACTAAATGGAAATATACAGTAGATTATATTGGAGAAGTTTTAAAAAAAGAGTTAGTAGTAACAACAAAAAGTATTTTGTATTATTTATTATATAAGATAGAAAAGAAAGAATATTCTAAATATAAAAAATGGACACCGTCTGGATTTACAAATCATGATATAGTTTATTCTTATGAAGTCTCTAAACACAAGAGGCACTTCTGGAAAGACTCTGGTAAATTTAATATACCATTTATGAAAGAAGATGAATTAAAAAGTAAAGGATATGATATAGATGAATTAGTTTTTAGAGATGGTGAGCTTAGAAGAAATGTTCCCTATAGAATTATAGGAAACTTTTTAGTTGGTGAAGTTAAAGAAAACCAAGAAGATAACCGTAGAATAAAATTAGCTAAAGGAAGAATACTAAGACAAGAGGAAAAGATATACACAATATTAAGAGAGTTATACCTAGACAATATTATTAGAAGACATGATAGAAAAACCCTAAAGGGGATAGAGTTAGATTTTAATTTACCTGAGCTTAGACTGGGAATAGAATATGATGGTGAACAACATTTTGATAAAGAGTTATATGAAAAATTATATGGTGAAGGATTTGATGAACAGGTAAAGAGAGATAGAAAAAAGGATAGACTATGTATTAAAAAGAATATAACACTTATAAGGATTAAGTTTGATGAACCATTGACAAAGACTAATATAAAAAATAAAATTAAAAGAATATTAAAATGAGAAAAGAAGAAACATTACCTACAGATAACAAAGAAGAAGTAGATGAAAACCCTATTTCATCAGGTAGTGAATACAGCTCTAAGTCTGAGTTTAGTAAACCAAGATTAACTCTTGAAGCTGTTCAACGATGCCTTATAGAAAGAGCAAAGGAAATGAAGGCAGGATATTTCAATATAAAGTTTGATCAAATGGGAATACCTCATCAAGTATGGATACCAGATCAACGAGAAGTTTTTAATTCCTCAGTTGAAGCATTGAAGAGTTTGTTAGCACCAGAGATAGAAGCAAGTGATGAATATTTAGAAGGCAAGAAAGATATAGAGAAACGAATGGAAGAACTCTTTAAAAAATATTGTTATACAGAATTAGCACCAGGTCTTGATGAAAGAAGTAGAGTTATTTATAAAAAAACAACTAACCAATATATGCCCATGAAAGATGAGAAGGTAGTAGTAGTTCAAGTGTCTCAAGGTGGAGGCATGAAGGCAACAGAAATAATTGGTGGATGGAATAGGAAGGTAGACTTTTATCTAGATGGATTAGTAAAGTTAAACGATGAACTCTTTGCTGGAATGAATCAACTAATAGATTCTCTAAACTATTTCAAATCAGGGAGAAGGCTTAAGTGAAATTTAAAAGACGTATTTTAGAAAAACTCGATTATGATAAAATGCCAGAGGCTCATATGGTTCTTAGATATATAGACCAAAGATTTAAGCAGGGTCTTGGGACAATCATAATTACTATTGGTTTGCCTGGTTCTGGAAAATCATCTATGGATCAAAGAATAGCAGAGTTACGTAACGCTTCGTTACCAGAAGGACAGAAGGTAAAGGTTTCAACACACACAAAGTTTCACCCGTTTGTTGGAGGGTTAAGAAATAGCAACCTAGGGGACACACATATCTTAGAGGAAGGTTCAGTTTTATTTCCAAGTCGTAGGGCGATGTCTGGTGACAATGTGGACTTAGCTGCTGTGCTAGATACTTGTCGTAAGAAGCAAATCATCTTGATTGTAAACGCTCCCTTTCTCCTTAGTCTTGATAGCCACCTGAGAATGTCAGGTGATATTTTAATTGAGACTGAAAGCATAGATAAGAAAGCAGGAGTAGTTATATCAAAGATGCACAGGTTACAAATCAACCCTAGAAGCTCCAAGATTTATACGCACACGTTTACGGAAGGTGGATATGATATTCCAATAATGTTTACAAAGAAACCTGACTCTAAGACATGGAGTGATTATGAGAAACAAAAAGATAAGTCTATGGATGAACTTTATGAGAGAGTTGAATTTAGGCACAAGAAGAAACAAGAGAAACTTGATAAAGAAATGGGTAAAATTATTCAGCCAAAAATAACAAAGCTAAGCGTGAGAGAATTAGAAGTGCACAACCTAGTTAATATAAACGGGTTAACACAGAAGGAAGCTGCTAAATCGTTAGGTGTTAGTGATGTAAGGGTATGTACAATTATGAAGAACATAAAGAAAAAAACTGAAATTCAAAATCCCAAAATTCCAATTAACAATAAAAGCGACACACAACCCGCTTTTAATATAATTTACAAGTCACAAACATAGAAAAGTTTATATACTACCTTACTTTACATTATCTATGATAAAGAGAACAAACAAAATAGTAAAGCAACAGGTCACTATATATATAGAGGATTGGCAGTTGGATCTTATAGATAAGGAAGCCAAAGAGAATGAGATTTCAAGAACCCTACTTATATCTAAGGTGCTAGATCACCACTATCCAAAACCCAATACAAACATAAAGGAGGACACAAACGAAAATGGAACAGGAACTATTGATCGAAATACCAGTAATGGAATTTCCACTGATGAATTTTGAAGATGCAAATTTCATGGATATATCACAAAGTCAAGAGTTAGATTTTTAATAATCAAACATGAGTATACCAAGTATGATTGGAGACCACACCCTTTTAATTGGAGTTGTTATGGTGGGGTCATTCTGCATATGGAAGTTTTGGATACAACCTCAGATGAACGAGGGTAAGCCAACTGAACCCACAGAGGAGGATTTAAAACCCATAGAAGAAAAACTGGGTCTAGATAAATTGACAGAAGATTTCAGTACAGAGACAAATCTTTAAGCCCAATAGAATCTAGTCCTACGGACAAGAGTATAGTTTACGAACTTTATAGCATCGTCACGACAAAGCTCTATTGATTTTATATCACCCCATCTTAGAAGGTCCTTAATTATTTTTGATATTTTCTCTGGTGGTTCGCCAATGGCGTCTGCGATTTGTTTTCTTGTTTGCTTTTTATCAGACCCCTTTAAATAATTTAACACTTCATCCTGCCCCATCAGTCACCCGTTCCTCATTTAAATAAAATAACTCTGGAACACCAATCGTATAATCTATCCTCATTCCATCTTCTTGGACACATGAACATATATCATATCCTCTTTTTTCCATTCCATACAGTATAGGATCAGTTCTTATCTCCTTAACATTTCTAATCAACACAACAATAGCCACAATCAATAAAAAACAGAATAAGAATATAGCAATTATAAAAGCCACACTAATAACCAAGTTTTTCTTATCGTCTTTGCTTTTCTTTATTTCGTCAGTATGTTCCATATTATTTTTATTACTATAAACACCCCTATTACCTTCATGAATGTTATTACTGGATTTAAGCTATCTCTAAAACCAAATGCGAGTATAAGAGCAATAATAAGAAAAGCCACAAATGATTTAGAAAAACCTAGCATTTTAACTATTCATTATTTTTGATAAAGCCTCTTCTATTGTTACAAGTCGTACTTTAGTTCCATCTTCTCGTGTTATTATTCGTACTTCTTGCATTGGAATGTCTTCTTTTCTAATAACCATAGTCTCAATCTTTTCTTTCTGCTTAATTGGTTCTTCTTGTTGTTTTAACTCTTTTAATTCTTCTTCCGCAGACTCTATTTCTTCTTCTATGACTTCCATTTCGTGTTCGTCTTGCTTTTTATCTAAAAATCCCATATTTTATTACCTCCATTTTGATTTAATTATCTGAATTTAAAACTTCGCCCCCATCCTCTTCATTGCTTTCTCTTCTTTTGTTAATTTATGTTTTCTATGTGACTCTTCTTCCTGTCTTGCCATAACTCTGATAAACCAGACTAGTAACACAGCAGAAATCACAAATGATATTGCCAAAATTAATGCTACATTCATTTTGTATCTCCCATTTGTATATTTCCAATGTTTTCTTTGTTTAAATATGTGTCACTTTTTATGTCGCTTTCTAATAAGATATTTCCCCTACCCATATTACACTTACAACATAATGTTCTTAAATTACTTTCTATTGTTTCTCCTCCAAGACTAAGTGGTATGATATGATCTACATGCAATATCTCTGACTGTGAATCAATGCCACAAGCAACACACCTAAAGTTATCTTTAGATAAAACCTTCCACCTCAATCTTGCACCAATAATATCTTTTGATTTTCTTCTCTGTTTATTTTCTACTGGATGTGATAACACATAACTTCTTCTTAAATCACTAAAAGAAATTAAACCATTTGAATATCTCTTTATTACCCTCTGAAATGTTCTCTTATCATATTTTGATTTGCTTTTATCTATAGATTCATTTACTCTATATCCTTGTTCATAAATAAAAATTATTGATTGTTTTATTTGTTTGTATTTATCTGGTATATTTTCAATTAACCTTGAAACCTCCTCTCTTAATATGAATGTATTTTTTATCATTTAAACGTCCATTAAATCGTCCAGTGCCATTTAGTCGTTAAAACCCTCCCCTAATAACATCTTCATCTACTTTATTTTTTAATGAGCATTGAACGCAATGCCCCACCTTATTTAAAACTCTTTTTCTTTTACAAGTAATACATAGCTTTGGCTTCCTTTTAACTTTTGTTGGTCTACCAAGCTTCTTACCCTGCGCCCTAGCTCTTGCAAGTCCTGCAAGTGTTCTCTCTCTTATTATATCTCTTTCTAATTGTGCAAATGCGGACATTATCGTAAACATAGCTCTACCCATTGATGTGTTTAGATCTATAGCCTCGGAATAACTAAAAATAAATATTCCCGATTCGATCAACCTTTCAACATGAGTCACTAATTCCTTTGTGCTTCTAGCCCATCTATCAAACTTATAAATAACTAATCCATCAAATTCTTTCTTAAGAAGTCTATTATATAAATCCCATTGCACTGGTCTAGACTTTCTTGTTGATTCTTTTTCTTGAAATAACTCATAGTCCCAACTCATTCTTTTACAATATTCTACCAATGGGTTGATTTGATTCTCTAAATTTTGGTCTTGAGTTGAAACTCTCACATATATCGCTACTTTCATTTTGATTTTGATTATGAAATAAGAATAAAAAAATAAAAAAATAAAAAATTTATTCTTATGCTACTGTGGTTGTAATCACTTGTTCTCCAGTAACTCCTGCACCGATTGTATAAACTGGTGTTAAAGTCATTGTTGACTCTGGTGATAATACCAAATTACCTTCACTATTATATTGAATTAAATCCAATTCGTAATAGTAGTTAGCCATGTTAGCCCAAGTTAATGTTGATTCACTTAAATCTTCATTTGGAACTACCCAAAGTTTCGCACCCTTACATTGATTGTAATTATCTGGTTCGTCACAATAGTTTGCAAGTTCGTCTATGTTAAAGTCATCTTCCTCTGGAAGAATTGTAACTCCAACTATTGAAACTGCTGGTTGTGGATTTTCTAATCTTCCTTCTAAACCTACAATTCCATCCTTGTAATATATTGCTGTGTAACCTTCTGGCACATCTGTAACTTCAAAGCTATCTCCAATAATTGTGTATCCTATTTGAATTGGTTCTCCAACTGAAGCCCATGTATCAGTATTCTTTTTACTCAAATCTAAAGTTCCAACATACTCTACACCGATTCCTTCTGCTGCATCATAACTAAGACTAATACTTCTTTCTGTTGGTGCATCATTTGAAATTACGCATGGTGAACCTATAACTACATCTCCGTTATAAACTAATCCTAAATCATCATCACAATCAAATGTAATGGATTGTTGAACATCCATAGTTGTACTAAATAATCCATAGTAAGCAAAAGCCGATACTAATCCAATAGCAAAAACAGAAACTAGCATTATTCCCATTAATTTTTTATTCATCTTGATTTTCCCCTCCTTTGTCAATTCTATAATTATAGTCATAATTTTCTATCATTGGTTCTTTCTTCTTTGTTTTTCTAATATTCCACAATATTAATATAATAAGAACTAAAAATAAACAAGCTATTATAATATTTAAACCATTCTTTTTTGCAGAAACCTCAATTATCTTTTCTTCTCCTGGAACTGTTACTTCCACTATTTTATCTTTGTAAGCCGTAACGTTTTTATCAACATATCTAATTATTGATCCACTACCACTCCCACTTCCACCGCCACCAGTATAAACTGTGATTGTTTCTTTCTCTTTATTAAAGAAAGCAATTTCATATGTATCATCTAAAGAATACTTATTTGGCGTAATAGTTAGTGTTGTTCCATTTTGAACTATATCTAAAACAACTTCAGAACTATTACCAATAATAGAATAATAATCATAATCTTGTCCAATATCAATAACGAAAGATTCACCTGCGTATATTGCTGATACCGAAGACAATATAAAAGTTATTAAAAGCAGAGAGAATATTTGTTTATTCATTTTATTTTATTAATCCTACCTATTAAGGTTGTGTAATTTATAAACACTTTCTTTTCGTTTTCTGTCTCCAAAACAGTCACAATTTTAATCTTCTTAGCGGTGTTTAAATCATCCGTATCTATTGGAAATATTTCAGCTTCGCCTTTCATTCTAAATATACCATTAACATAGCCACATCTAATCCCCAAAAGAAAATTAGTGTTGCTAGTAATTTATTTAATGTTTCAGTTTTCATTCTTTTATCACCTTAAATTTAAAATCGATGTTGTGTTTGAAAAATGAAAATAAATTGAAAAATACTCTAATTAATTTATTTGGCTTAGGATTCACTCTTTCTAATCTTAAATCAATATAATAATCTCTCAAATCATCGTCTATTAATTGGTCGAAAGAACAATAGTTAAAACACCTGTAATGGTCAAAATGATTTCTAGTTGCAATATTATCGAAAGGTAAACTTAATTCTAATATACATCCACTCTTTGATACCCTTGCAATTTCATTCAAAACAAACTTCCAATGTTCTGGTCTTATATGTTCCAAGCAATGATGTGAATAAATATAGCTAAAATGATTATCTGGAAATGGCAATCCTTTTTCAATATCTACAACCATATCTGGATTAACGTCCTTAGATATATCTATGTTTATGTAGCCACCTTTCTTTTCATATCCACAACCTATGTTCAATTTATTCATTTTAACACCTCCATAAGATCACTAAGCCTAAATCTTTCAGTTTTCTTAATATATCCTTCTATCTTTTCTATAACTTCTTTTTTAACTTCTTGTTCTATTTCTGCCGCCTGTTCACAGTCATGATCGGTATCCCATCTGAATTGTTTTTCTCTTGTCATTTTTCAACCTCAGTTAATTTAAAATATTTAATACTAAATAAGTCAGAATTGTTCACCCAATATTCCTTATCCTCTTTTATATCTCCTGTGAATATTTCTAACTTTGTTTTGAGTGTGTATCTTTTATAAATTTTTAATTCTCTTAAATATGTTTTAGTCATTTTTTACTCCTTTTACCTCTTTCACGTCTTGTTTTTTATTTAACAATATATATTTTATAGTCAAGAACGAACAAAATATACATAATATTGATAATGTAAAACAAACCAGAAGCGTCTCCAAATTTATCATTTTTTCACCTCGGTTTGTTCTATCTGTTTTTTTAAACTTCGTATAAGTATGTCTGCATTATCTTTAGTTCTTGGTAGAAAAGAGACTATGAATTCTTTATCATATAAATGTTCTAAAAGTTCTATTAATTTCTCTTTGGTATATATTTGGGTATATATCATATTCAAATCAAATTCACTTGCCATTTTTACCTCCAATGTCGCCTGACTCCGATAACACGCTGTTAATATTTTCTCTTTCATTTTTTAACCATTGTAATCTATCTTGAACTATTTTAAAATTCTCACTAGCAATTCTATCCTGTCCGTTTTGAATCCATGAATCATCAAAGAATTTCATCTCTGCTTCAATTATATCCAATCTCCCCTGAAGCCTTCCTTTGTGATAATCCTTCATACAAGTTTTTGGATGCTTAAACATTTTAATTAAAGTCTCTGTGCTTTTTTCCATATCTTTAATCATCTTATTTATAAGTCGTTGTTTGTATATCCAACTAACCAAAAGTGAATCAAGCAAGGGGGATAGTTTTCCACCCTTATGTCTTAATAATATTGTAGCTTCTTTCTTAACTGTTGGAGATAATGTTATTGCAACCTTTTCTTTATTCTCCTTTTCCCAAGCATCTTCAAGTTTCGGATCTCTCATTATTCTATCAATTTTTTCTGTGTGTTCTTCTATCATTATTTCTTTCCCCCTTGAGATTCGCTTGTCTTAGCATTCGCGAACAACTTACTCTTATATATTGGATTACTTCCTGCTATTAATCCCCATCTTTGAATTTCTACTTCTTTCCTGTAACAATATTTTTCTGACTCTTGCAATATAAAATTATTAAAAATATTAAATGACCCATATACTATCCCAAGTATGCCAGATGCAACAATCCATGGTATAAATATAATTACGCCAAGAACAAACATAACTATACTATAATCCGATTTTCCACATTCTTTACATATTTCCATTATTCTTTACCCTCCACTGCTGAATCTGTGGCAAGTGCGTTGTTTTCTTTAATTATATTCTCTCCATCACAAAAATATTCTATTCTACTACAAGCAGAATGACTACAATTTAATATTTCTGCAATTTCTTCTGTTCGTTCAGCACTACTTGTTGCATAAGAAATTAATATATCATTTTTTTCTAACTGAAAATCCAATGTTACAAAATCTTTATAATTATCCTTTTCCCTATCAATCCATCCAAAGAAAGTCCAGCATCCGTTTTCTCCAAAATATCTATCCCAATTAACAAAGTCTAATTTCTTTAATACATTCGCAACTAATTTTCTAATATGATTATCCATTTTACTCTCTTTTATCTTCAACCTCCATTTTTTTTATTACTTGTTTTAAACAACCAATACTCATTATCATATCTTGTTCTTGCTCCCATACAATCGTCATCTTTTTCTATTTCCATCTCGTCTAAATCTGGAAAATGAATTTCAAATCCGTTTTTTTCTGCAATATCTTGACATATTTTAATACCAGCTTTCATACCATCAAGATAGTCTTTTTTAAAAACTTCATTTAATTTCATTGTTCTCCCTCCGTAGAAAGTACGTTGCGTTCACCTATTCGTATTCCTCGGTTATAGCCATCTTCTATTAATTCCCAAACTAAATCTTTTTGATTCTCTCTAAATCCAATTAAACTATCTACTGTCTTTTTAATATGTGAAATATCGCAATACTTTGTCATTATTGGTTTCTCCTATCTTGTGTTTTATTTTTATTTAAATGAATCCATCCAACTTGAAAACCACTTTGTGGAAAAGTGTTTGGTGTATCTATTGGTATTATTTCTTTAATTTCAAATCCATGCTCTTTTATATCTCTCATTCTTGCTTTAAGCCATATATGATTTACTGTTGCCAAAAATACTACATTATCTGCTAGTTTCATTGAGTGTTGTAAAAACTTTCTAAATTTACTAAAAGGTGGATTAGTAATTATCCAATCAAATTTATCATCACAATCAAAAAAATCTAAATTCTCTTTTATTTCACACCAATAAGTATCTATCAATCCAAACTCTTTAAATGCTTGTAAAAAATTACCATCACCTTTGCATGGTTCTAATACTCTTCCATGTGGTTTAAAATGATTAACTAACTTCCTACAATCTTCTATTGGTGTTTGCACACAATCATTCCCACCTTTTGGTATTAATTGTTTAGCTGTCATTTTCCCACCTCGGCGTCTTTCCCTGTTTAGCGATGTCTTTTTCCCACTCATCTAAAATATAATATGTCATAATTAACATTACTAACATTCCAAGCCATCCAATGAATGAATGAATATTGGATTGCACAGCAGCAATAATAATATTAATTATTAATAACACTGCAGGTACTAACCTCTGAAAGGTTATTTTCATTCTTTACCTCCAACTGCAGAGTTCCCCTCTTTTACGCCGTTTGATTGTAGTCCAATAACAAAGTCTTTTTGTTCTTGTTTTAATTTTTCTTTTTTTTGTTCTAATTTTTTTACAAGATTATATATATTGGTATTTTTTTTATCTATTGGATATGTTTCTGGAATATCATAATCCTCTTTTATACTTCCAACATCATATCCATCTTTAGTATCCTCAAGTATTTTATATCTACACCTTTTTGTTTCTTTGTTTATTGTCAATACTTTTATTTTAGAAACTTCTGAGTCAAAATATCCTGATTTAATATAAAAATCTTCATTAATCTCTTCAGTCTTACTTTGTTTTATACGTCCTTTAATATCCCAAAGAGACCTGCCCTCGAAATGAATATCTAATTTATCTTTATCTGCTACAAATACTTCTTCACTCTTATCGTAATAGATTTCAAATCCTTTAAATTTCTCAATTAAAACTTTATTTTCTTTTACCATTATTCAAACCCCTTCCATTTCTGTATTTTATCTTTATACTTATCAAGAAATTCTTTTGGCTCAAAGCCATCATGAGTCATTTCTTGTGCATCTTCTTTATACATACCAGCATATTCTAATAAGAATGTAGATCCGCATTCATCACAAAATAATTCATAATCACATCCGTTATCATCTAAACTACCTTTTTCGCAAATTGGACATTTCATTTTTTACCTCCAACGGCGTCAAGCTCCGACTCTATGTCGTTTAATAGCTTCTCTTTGAAGCCTTCCCAATTATTACATCTAAAACTTTTATCTTTTTTAGCAAAAAATGTAGTTCCATTATCATAACTAATATTCCAAACTTTTTCTATTCCATTTAATAATTCTT